>Ga0209062_1001103_pt1 | contig 54774 bp, 45 predicted proteins | sample Coa_R2_2_FD_187158 | JGI IMG/M metagenome (GOLD analysis project Ga0209062, IMG submission 187158) | Surface soil microbial communities from Centralia Pennsylvania, which are recovering from an underground coalmine fire - Coalmine... | ecosystem: Environmental > Terrestrial > Soil > Unclassified... | reverse complement strand
TAGCACTCGGGGCCGGCGCTGGGCGCGACTGCTCCCGGCGGTGGCGGCGCTGGCGGCGGGGGGGCACGCGCTGCTGGCGACGCCAGGATGGGCGGCGCCGCCGGGGCAGGGGATCCCGCAGACGCCGGAAGGCCAGTGGCAGACGGCGCAGGAAGCAGAGCAGCGGGCCGCGGACAGCCTGCGCACGTGGCCGCAGGCGTACCCGCTGCCCGGCGACCGCGCGCGGCCGGCCTATCCGGGGAGCTTCTGGCAGCAGCCCTTCCCGTGGGAGCTACTCGGGTCGCCGTACCTGCCGGTGGTGCCGCTGCGCGAGATCAACTACATGGGCGTGCAGCCGGGGCCGGACAATCCGTGCTACGGGCGCCTGGGGCGCGACTACGCGACGCCGGTGGCCTTTCGGCTGAACTACCTGGAGGCGCAGCCGTACTTAGAGCAAGGGTACGGGCCGGCGATGCTGGACGCCTGGGCGAGCTACCTCACGCGGCCGGGCACCGCGCCGGGGGCGGTCGAGACGCCGGACGACGCGGTGGCCGTGGCAGACGGCTGCCATCCGCTGCCGCCGCCGGCCGACGACGCGACGCTGGCGAGCGGGCCGATGGGCGATCAGACGCACGAGTGCGGCGACCTGGCGATGCCGGCCGACGCCAGCCGCCTAACGCCCCAGGCGATCACCAACGTCCTGGCCGGCTGGCTGCGCCAGTGCGGCTACCTCGTCCAGGGCGCGCCGCCACAGATGCGCTAGCGCGGCAGGGCTGCCCGCGCGTTTCCCACAGGCGGGTCCGCCAGGCTTAACCAAACGTAAATGTTCAGGTCTGCATTGATCCTGTTACACTTCCCCTCGGCTGGCGCAGGAGGGCGATATGAACTGGCACGATCGGGCGGGAGCCGCGCCGCGTCTAATCCTGGGCGCGCTGCTGGCGCTCGCGCTCGCGGCGGGGCTGGCCCCGGCGGCCCGCGCCCAGGGCGACGCCTGCGACCGGGTCCGGCTGGTGGACATGATCAGCAACGTGGACCTGGTCGTGCGCTGTCCGAGCGGCGAGGTGCGGCGGGTGCGCCTGGCCGGCCTGGAGGCGTGGCCGGACGGCTGGCCGCTCGCGGACCCGGACCTGAACCCTATCACGCTGTCGGACCGCGTGGCGAATCTCGTCCGCGGGGGCCCGCTAACGCTCGGGCCGGTGCTCGGCCGCACGGCCGACGGGAGCGAGGTGCGCGAGGCGACGCTGGCGGGCAATCGCGGGTCGCTGGCGGAGTGGATCGTGCGGCAGGGCTGGGCGCAGACCGGGCCAGACGTGGACCGGGTGGTGCCCGAGGCGGCGGCAACGCTGCGGGACGCGGAGGCCGAGGCGCGGGCGGCCCGCCGCGGCCTGTGGGACGTGCGGGACCACATGGTGAGCTATACGACGCCGAACGGCGGCGAGATCCAGGTGGACCGACGGTTGCTTCCGGCGCTCGACCTGCTGGGGAGCCTGGACATCGGGCGCCCGCTCGTGAACGACCTCGCCCGCGCCGGCGTGCCGGTGTTCATGGCGCCCGAGCGGCCCGAGGTGGAGGCCTGGGCCCACTTCGACCCGCGCGCGCGCGACATCTGGGTCCACACGAGCCTGGTGGGCGGCGACCCGCGCACCGTCGCGGTCGTACTGGCGCACGAGGCGACGCACTCGCAAGACCTGCTGGAGGGGCGCATCGACGGCCAACGGATTACGACGGACGCCCAGGCCCAAGCCTGCTTCGACACCGAGATCCACGCGTTCTCGAACCAGCTCGCGATCTGGAGCGAGCTGTTCGGCGACGAGGGCAAGACGCCGGAGCTGCACCGCATCGAGCGCGAGAACAACATCTTGCTCGGCGACTACGGCACGACGCGGGACGAGCTGTACGACTTCATCCACCGGCTCTACCGCGGCGAGTGCCGCGTGCGCGAGTAGCCGCCGCGGGTGGGGGCACGGCGGGCGCGGGCGCGCCGTGGGGGCAGGCGCAGGGTGGCCGAGGAAGGACGAGCCTTCCTCGGCCACCGTTGTTGTTGCGCGCGTGAGTACAGACTTACGGCGCAGTATCGGCCGGGGAGGTCGCGCCGTCGTTCGTGCCGACCGCGCCGTCATCAGGCCCGGCGATGGGGACGCGGATGCGGGTGGGCGGCCCGCTGCCCTCCGAGACGGGCGGGATGACCGCGGGCGGCCGCGTGCCGGTCGTCGTGGCGGGCAGCGGGGCGACGCTGGCCGGCGCGACGGTCGGCCCCTCGGGATTGACGAGCTGGCCCGGGAAGTGGTCGGCGGTTGGATCGGCGCGGTTCCCGGTCAGCGCCGGGGCGCCGGAGGTGGGCAGCTCGGCCGGCTCAGTCGTGACTGGATTCACCGGGCCCGGGACGCCGATGGCCTGCTGCGCGCCGTTGGTCGCGGCCGGCGCGGGCACCAGGTTAACGCCAGGAACCGGGACCGTAGTCACCTGCTGCGGCACGGCACGGCGCGCGGGGTCGTTCACCAGGCTGGGGGCGGGGCCGAGGTCCGAGCTGTTCACGGGGATCTGGTCGGCGGGCTGCGCCTGGCCCGGCAGGCGGCTGGCGCCGTTGGCGGGATTCGTGCTCGGGACGGGCTCGGCGCCCGAGGGGTACAGCTGGCCTGGGGTGGTCGGGTTGGTGTACAGGCAGTGGGCGCCGACGTACGCGCCGTCGGGCGTGTACATGCCCGTGACCGTGGGGCCGCCCTCGCACTGCGCGGCCGCAATCCGCGGCGATGCGAGGCCCGCGAGCCCTATGACGAGAATCGCCACGGCGAAGCGCTGCATGGTGTGCCTCCCGCGCACGCGGCCTCTCGGCCGCCGCGCGGCGGACCCGAGAGAGCCGGCGCCGTCGATTGTCGGTGCCATCCTTTACGCAACCGAGAATGCAAGCGTCATGCCATCTGGCCGTCCGCCAGCGCGCGGCGGGTGGTCGGTGGCGGCGGGCGGTGGGGTATGATGGGGCGTACTTCGCGTTTATGGCCAGTGCGCGAGAGCGGGAAGGGAGCGATCCCATGGCCTATCAGGGGCTTCGCGGCTTCATCGACGAGGTGGAGCGACTGGGCGAGCTGCGCGTCGCCCGCGACGTCGATCCGCACCTCGAATTGGGCGCCATCACCGAGCTGGCGCACCACCGGGTGAACGGGCCGGCCGTACTGTTCGACGACATCCAGGGATATCCGCCCGGCTACCGGGTGCTCATCAACTCGCTGGGATCGGCCAGCCGCACGGCGCTGGCGCTGGGCCTGCCCACCGGCCGGACCTGGAAGGAGCTGGTGCCGCTCTGGCGCCAGCGGATGAAGGCGCTGCAGCCGATCCCGCCGGCGTTCGTGACGGACGGGCCGGTGATGGAGAACGTGCAGCGCGGCGCGGACGTGGACCTGCTGCAGTTCCCGACGCCGTTCTGGCACGAGCTGGACGGCGGGCGCTACATCGGGACCGGGGTGCTCGACATCCTGCCCGACCCGGACAGCAACTGGGTCAACCTGGGCACCTACCGCGTGATGCTCGTCGATCGCAATCACGTGTGCCTGTACATCTCGCCGGGCAAGCACGGCCGCATCATCCGCGACAAGTACTTCGCCGCGGGCAAGGCGATGCCCGTGGCGATGAGCTTCGGCCACGACCCGCTGCTGTTCATGGCCAGCTCGATGGAAGTGCCGTTTGGCATGTCGGAGTACGACTGGGCGGGCGGCGTGCGCGGCGAGCCGGTGCCGGTGCTGAAGGGGCCGGTGACGGGGCTGCCGCTGCCGGCGCAGGGGGAGATCGTCGTCGAGGGGTACATCCACCCGGGCGACGTAGCGCCCGAGGGGCCGTTTGGCGAGTGGACCGGCTACTACGCGAGCGGCTCGCGCGCCGAGCCGGTGATGACCGTCGAGGCCGTGTACTACCGCAACAACCCGATCATCCTCGGCTCGCCCCCGGGCAAGCCGCCCACCGAGCTGACGGCGTACCGCTCGCTGGTACGGTCGGCGCTGATCCACGACCAGCTGGAGCGGGCCGGGGTGCCCGACGTGCAGGCGGTCTGGACGCCTGAGGCAGGGGGCACGCGGCTGTTGATCGCGGTGGCGATCAAGCAGCGCTACCCGGGCCACGCGCGACAGGCCGGCCACGTGGCCGCGATGTGCCATGCCGGCGCGTACCTGGGGCGCTACGTGGTGGTGGTGGACGACGACGTGGACGTGACCGACCTGAACGACGTCGTGTGGGCGATGTGTACGCGAGCCGACCCGGAGCAGTCGATCGACATCATCAAGCGGGCCTGGTCTGGCCCGCTGGACCCGATTATCCACCACGACCGGAAGGGCTTCAACTCGCGGATGATTGTCGACGCGTGCCGGCCGTTCGAGTGGCGCGACGAGTTCCCGCCCGTGGCCGAGGCGAGCGCGGAGCTGATGGACCGCACGAAAGCCAAGTGGGGCGACCTGATCCTCGGCCCAGCCCCGGCGCCGGTGGGCGCCGGCCGCTAGACGTTCGATCTTCCCAGGCGAAGCGCCAGGGGTTCTCGTGCCCCTGGCGCTTCGTCGTGTCGCGCGGCCGTGGGCTGCTCGGCGGCGCGACGCGCGTGCGGGCGCTGCTCGTGCCGCGCTGCGCGGAGCCCCATCGTTCCCTGCCTTCTCCGGAATCGGGCGCGTTGTGAAAAGAGTCACCGCCCGAGTGCTGCCGGACTCACGGCCAGGCGCGGCACCGCCCTGTAGTCTTGGTCTATGGAACGGACACGGTGCGATGCGGCCGTTGCCGACGCGCCGAGAACAGCAAACGGAGAAGGTCGCAATGAGCCTCAATCGTCTACACTGCAAGGCTGGCAGCACCGTGTTGGCCGCGAGCGTTAGTCTTGGCCTGGCGCTGTCCCTGGTGAGCGCGGCCCAGGCCGCGGGGCCGGGGCCTGGGTCGCACGCGCCCACCGGCCTCGGGCCGGCCAGCCAGACGCACATCAACCTTCCCGCCGGCGGCGGAAGCGCTCCTGGCGGCGGGTTGACGAACCTGCCCATTAATCGGACGGGCGGTACGGTTGGCGTGAACCATCTGCCTAATGGCAACAGCAACGGCACCCCGTCCGGGAACACCCCGCCGAGTGGATCGAACCCCGGCGGGTCGAACCCGGGTGGGTCGAACCCGAGCGGTTCCAACCCGAGCGGGTCGCATCCGGGCGGCTCCAACCCGGGCGGCTCGAACCCGGGTGGGTCGAACCCGGGCGGCTCCAACCCGGGCGGCTCGAACCCGGGCGGGTCGAACCCGCCCGGGTCCAATCCGAGTGGCTCGAATCCCAATGGCTCGAACCCGAGCGGGACGCCGCCGAGCGGCTCGACGCCGGGCGGTAGCACCAGCGGCGCGAACAGCAGCAACCCGCACCCCAACGGCCCGAACCAGACCCCTGGCGGCGGCCAGTGCGGCGGCAACGGGGGCAATGGCGGCAACGCGACCGGGACGGGCGTCCAGGGCGGCAACGGCGGCAACGGCGGGAATTGCACCATCATCGAGAACAACACTACCCAGGTCACGAACGTCAGCTGGTCGATGCCCGATCCCGTCTCCGTGAGCGCGCCGGTCTACTCGGACAGCAGCTCCGCGCCGGCCGTCCAGACCGTGCAGGCGCCGCCCATCGTGACGTGCGCGATGCCGTTCGGCACGCTGTACGGGCACCCGGTCGATCCGAAGCTGCAGCCGGTGGTGGTGGACGGGGTGACGGTGGACTATCTACCCCTCTGCCAGACCTACACCTACGAGCCGTTCAACGACTGCGCGACGGCCTATTACTACTACGCCGACCAGAACCTCTTCTACTGCGTGGTCCCCGCGTAAGCGACGTCGACCCGTCTCCCTCCCTCTCCGTTGAAGCGTCCTCCCGGTTTCGACCGGAGGGCGCTTCGGCGCGCTCGGGCAGGCTGGCGCGCGGCGACGAGTGCCGCCGCTTGGCGGTGGCCCCGGGGCGTCGCGCGCACCGCCGGGCTCGCCGGCGATGGACTGATGGGCGCGGGCACTAGCAGCGGGCGCCGGTACGTACGGCTCGCGGCACGGTTGCTGCATAGAGCGAAGCGAGCGGCCGTGCGCGGGCGATCCCGACGGGGGCGCGGCCGCCATCCGGAAAGGAGCGAAGGACATGAGCCTCCTCACGTTGCTGATCATCCTGCTCGTGATCGCGGTGTTGTTCGGTGGATGGGGCACCGGCCGTGGGTGGGGGTACTACGGTTGGTCCCCGACGGGCCTAATCGTGCTAATCCTGCTGATCCTGCTGCTGACGGGCAACCTGCACGTGTAAGGCGCGGGCGCCGGGCGGCGGGGCCGCGGCGCCTCACGCCGCGGCGCGGCCGCGTCATCTTGACACGCGCCCCGGCGGGTGCCATTCTGTTCGCACAGCATCCTTGACGCGGACGAGGGGGCGACGATGGGACGGGGCGGCGGGCGCTATTCGCGGCGGCAGTTCGTGACTCTCGCGGGAGGCGGGCTCGCCTGGGCGGCCGTGGCGTGCAGCGGACCGCCTAGCGCGGCGCCGGCCCAGGGCGGGGCGCCGGCGGCCCCCGCCGCCCCCGCGGCCCCCGCCGCCACCGCGCCGCCGACCGCGCCCGCCCCCGGCTCGATCCCGCTGCAATATGGCTCGATCTCGAAGACGGCCTGGGAGTGGCCGAAGCTGGTCGCTTTCGAGAAGGGGCTGCTGACGCAGGCGGGCTTCGACGTGGAGATGACGCTATTCCGCACGCCGGCGAACGGGGCCCAGATGATGACCGCCGGTGCGCTCGACTTGGCGAGCATCAACCCCGAGACGGTGATTCGGTCCGTGGACAACGGGGCGCCGCTCAAGATGATCGCCACCGACTCGAACAGCGCGCCGTACAGCCTCATCGTGCGGCCCGAGATCCAGACGTTCGCCGACCTGCGCGGCAAGACCCTGCCTTCGTCCGGCCCGCGCGAGCAGACGACCGTCTGGATGAAGCAGATCCTGAAGGCGAACGGCCTAGACGAGTCGGAGTATGACTTCGTCGTGGTGGGCGGCACGCCGGAGCGCATGGCCGCGATTGAGAGCGGCGCGGTGGCCGGCGGCCTGGTGGGTCAGCCCCAGGACTTCCAGATGATCGCGCAGGGCTACCGCCGTCTGGCGGTGCTGAGCGAGTACATCCCCGACCACCCGATCTCGGTCCACGCCGCGCGCATCGATTGGCTGCAGGCGCATCCCGAGCAGGCCATCGCGGCGCTGCGCGCGATCCGCGACGCGACGCGCTGGCTCTACGATCCGGCGAACAAGGCCGAGGCGATCGGCATCCTGGCCCGGCAGATCGAGGTCTCGGAGGACCTGTCGCGCCAGACCTACGAGATGCTGGTCGAGCAGCTGAAGATCTGGAGCCCTGACCTGGAGCTGACGCCAGCGCGCGTGCAGAAGTCGATCGACTTCCTCGCGTCAATCGGCGACCTCACGCCGCCGCTGCCGACGCCGGACAAGTACCTGGACCCGCAGTACGTCCAGCGCATGAACCAGACGGGGTGAGCCAGTCCGGTTGCCCTCACCCCGGCCCTCTCTCAGGGGGAGAGGGGGCAGACGCGCTCGCCCCGGCCCTCACGCGAAGCAACTGGTAGCCAGACTTAGCTGTCGGCAGGCCGGGCGGTGCGGGCTGCGGGCCGCGCGGGCATGAAACCCGCCCCTCCGAAACGCTGGCTGCTCACTCTCAATGCAGGCCGTTCTAGGCGCCGAGAGAATCGGGCGCCATCGCCCGGCGGGAGAGGGAGGCGGTTAGTCGCCGGTGTACTCGAGGATGAAGATGCCGTGGTTTTTGTCGGTGATGTAGATGTAGCCACGGGCGTCCACGAGCACGTCTTCGGTCTGGGTGACGAGCGCGGTCTTGGGGAAGAGGCCAATCTGCTTTTGCGGGTCGGGCGGCACGAAGCAGGCCACCTCCTCGGGCTGGCGCGGGTCGCCGATGTCGTAGATGCGCAGGCCCGCGTTGAACCAGGTCATGTAGACCAGGTCGTCGCGGTGCATCATGAACGGGCTATGGTGCGGCAGGTGCGAGTTGTGCGGCCCGAAGCGGCCGCCCTTGTCGCAGTAGTGCGTAAAGTCGAGGCCGGGGCTGGGGCGCGGGTTGGGGAAGATGGACATGAGCCGGGGGTGCTCCTCGTCGGCGATGTCGATGATGCCGGCGAAGTTCAGCGGCTCCTGGCAGCGCTCCGGCCCCGACTCGCCGTTCACCACGGCGATGCCGCGGTCGAGGAGCGGCAGCACGCTATGGACGCCCGCGCCGCCGTAGCCGCCACGGAACGGCGGGGACACGTTGAGGCGGCTGACGAAGCGGGGGTGGGCGAGGTCGCTGATGTCCAGGATCACCATACCGCCGCCGCCCCAGGAGACGTAGGCGCGGTCCCCGATCACGTAGGGCGGGCCGTGGACGGAGAGGCCGTCGTCGCGAGGGTTCTTGGTCTCGCCGGGGCCTTGTCCCTCGATCCACCAGCGGCCGACCTCCCGCGGCCGGGTGGGGTCGCTCACGTCCATCGCAACGTAGACGTTGCCGGAGTAGCCGGCCGGGTTGGCGGCCAGGTGGAGGTACTGGCCGCCGGCCCAGAAGTTGCGGTGGCTGCCGGTGCCGCCGAGGCTGATCTTGCTGAGCGGCGTGGGGTTCGCGGGGTCCGTGGCATTCCAGAGGATCGCGGTTTCGTCGTGCGGCCGGGTGGGATCGCCGCCCCAGACGGGCTGCATGCGCTCCAGGGACGTGAGGAGCATGCCGTCGGCCACGTTCATCTGGATGGTCCAGGTGTTGTCGGGGCCGGGCAGGAACTTCACGAACGCCGGCCGGCTGGGCGTGGTCACGTCGAGGATCGTCCAGCCGCGGTGCCAGAGGTGGCCACAGTAGAGGTACCAGCGGTCAGCGACGGCCTGGATGCCGAGCTTGAAGGCCGGGCGCCCCTCGACGTCGCTGTAGCCGACGAGGCGCACGTTGCGCGCTTCGCTCTGGCGGAACACCTGCTCCAGGTCGGTCTTGTAGAGCGGGTCGTCTTGCTGCCAGCCCTGCTGGCCGAGCGCGATGGACTCGTTCAAGCCCGCGACGGCGGCCTGGCCGCCGCGGGGGCCGAGACGGAGCGGGGGCGACTCCAGGTCGCCGCGAAAGTCACACATGCTGGCCCTCCTCGCGCCGCGTGCCCGCGGGACTGGCTCGTATGGTAGCAGAATTGGTCACGTCACGAGGCGCGAATTCGTCGTCTGGAGCATGACGGCATCTGATAAGCTGAGCGTAGACATCGCCTGGTAGCAGCAGACGAGGAGAGCCGGCCGATGGGCGGGGCGCGATTCGCGGACAAGCTGGCCGCCGCGGTGGCGCGCAACGACTCGCTGCTCTGTGTGGGGCTGGACCCGGATCCGGCGCAAATGCCCGAACCGGTGCGCGAGCGGCCGGATTGGCTGACGCGCTTCGCGGCGGGCATCGTGGAGGCGACGGCGGACCTGGTCTGCTGCTACAAGCCGAACCTGGCCTTTTACGAGGCGCTGGGCGAGGCGGGCCTGGCGGGACTGCGGGCGACGCTGCGGGCGATGCCGGCCGACGTGCCGGTGCTGCTGGACGCGAAGCGGGGCGACATCGGCGTGTCGGCCCGGGCCTATGCCGCCGCGCTGTTCGACGACCTGGGGGCGGACGCGGTGACCGTCAGCCCCTACCTGGGCTTCGACACGCTAGAGCCGTTCCTCGCGTATGGCGACCGCGGCGTGTTCGTGCTCTGCAAGACCTCCAACCCGGGCGCCGCCGAGTTTCAGGACCAACTAGTTGCCATGAACGGTTCGTTTCGGCCGCTGTACGAGAGCGTCGCGGCGGCGGCCGTGCGCGCGAACCAGCACGGCAACGTGGGGCTGGTGGTGGGCGCGACACACCCGGAGGCGTTCCGCAACGTCCGGGCGGTGGCGCCGGACCTGCCCTTGCTAGTACCGGGCGTCGGGGCGCAAGGCGGCGATCTGGCGATGGCCGTGGACGAGGGCCAGGACCGCCGCGGCGGCGGGCTACTCGTCGCGTCGAGCCGCGCGATCCTCTACGCCTCGCGGGGTGCCGACTGGCAGGCGGAGGCGCGCGACGCCGCGTGGGAGCTGCGCGGCGCGATCAACGCGCGGCGGCAGGGACGAGCCGACTGATGGTGCTCGAAGTCTACCTGGACGACGTGGTCCGACTGCGGAAGCCGCACCCGTGCGGCGGCTGGGAGTGGACCGTCGTGCGGCTGGGCGCCGACATCGGGCTGAAGTGCCTCACTTGCGGCCACCGGGTGCTGCTGCCGCGGTCGCTGTTCGAGCGACAGGTGCTGCGGTTCGTGCGCCGGGCCGCGCGCGCCGCGCCGCAGGCGGACCTCGACCTGGGATTGGACGACCTGCATGGCTCGGCCTGAGCCGCGCCGCGGCGAGCCGGCCGCGCGCGGCAAGTCCGTGACGCGGCCGCCCGTCGCGCCCGATCCACTCGGGCAGGGGCCGAGCGCGCTGGATGCGGCGGAGCCGTCGCTGACGCCGCCGCTGCACGCTCCCTTAGCGCCAGCCGGAGGGGCGCCGGCTGCCCCGGCGCCTGGGCCTGACGTGAGCGTGTGGCGGAACGCGCCGTTCATGCGGCTGTGGATCGCGCAGGCGATCACGCAGACGGCGCACAACGCGCTCTGGTACGCGCTGATGGTGCTGGTCGAGGAGCGCAGTCACTCGACGACCCAGCTTGGCGTCACCATCCTGACCGTCGTCGTGCCGTCGGTGCTGTTCGGCGTGGTGGCCGGCGTGCTCGTGGATCACTGGGAGAAGCGACGGGTGCTGGTCATCTGCAACCTGCTGCGGGCGCTGCTGATGCTTGGCTTCGTGGCGTTCGACCAGTGGGTGGTCGCACTGTTCGTGCTCAGCTTCACCTTCTCCACGGTGACACAGTTCTTTGCGCCGGCGGAAACCTCGCTGATCCCGGCGCTCGTGCCGCAGCGGCGGCTGCTGCAAGCGAACTCGTTCTTCCACATCACGTTCATCAGCTCGCAGCTCGCCGGCCTGGTGCTGATCGGACCGCTCGTCGTGAAGCTGTTCGGCATGACGACGTTCTTCCTGCTGGAAGCGGCCGCGCTGGCGCTGTCGGCGGCGCTGGTGTGGGGGCTGCCGGCGACCGAGACGGTGGTCGGCATCTCGGCGGCCGAGGAAGGGCGCCGCGTGTGGCGGCGGCTGCGGCACGATCTAGGGGAGCTGGTAGACTTACTGCGCGCCGATAGCGACATGGCGTGGGCCATGCTGCACCTCACGCTGGGCAGCACGCTGACGCTGATCGTCGCGATGCTGGCGCCCAATTTCGTCGTCCAGGTGTTGCACATCTCGGCGGAAGACATGGTGTACGTGCTGGCGCCGGCCGGCCTGGGCATGCTCGGCGCGGCGTTGTCGCTGCAGCACGTGGGCGACCGGTTCGCCAAGCAGCGGCTCATCCACTACGGACTGGGCGCGGTCGGCGGCGCGCTGTTGCTGGTGGGCGGGCTGCCGGAGCTGTGGGAGGTGCTGCCGTTCACGCAGACCGCCGCGGGCGAGGCGAACGTTCACTCGCTCATGCTGGCGGTGATGGCGGTCACGCTGGTGGCTGGCGTCGGGTTCGCCTGTATCATCGTGCCGGCGCAGACGATCTTGCAGGAGCACGCGCCGCCGGAGAGCCGCGCGCGCATCTTCGCCGTGCAGCTGATGCTCGGCAGCGTAGCGTCGGTGGTGCCGCTGATCTTCATCGGCGGGATCGCGGACCTCGTGGGCTCGCCGCTGGTATTCGCCGCGCTGGGCGCCGGGCTGTTGGTACTGCTGACGGCGCTGGCGTATCGGCAACGACACGCCCTGCCGGGTCAGCCGCGGCTCGCCCCCGCCGACCGTGACGCGCCGCGGTAGGCGCTAGCGCCCGCGTAGAGTACGCTGCCGCGCATCCCAGCGGCGTCTGGCCTCCTCGTACGCCGCGAGCGTCTCGGCCGCCGTGCGCGCCCAGGTGAATTGGGCGGCGCGGGCCAGGCCGCGGGCGCGTAGCAGGCGGCGGAGTGCCTCGTCGTCCAGCAGCCGCGCCAGCGCGCGCGCGAGCGCTGCGGCGTCGGTCGGGTCTACCAGCAGCGCGGCATCGCCGACGACCTCCGGCAGCGACGACCGGTCCGAGCAGACGACGGGGGTGCCACAGGCGAGCGCTTCCAAGGGCGGCAGGCCAAAGCCCTCGTACAGGGAGGGATACGCGAAGGCGGCGGCGGCGCTGTAGAGCGCGGGCAGGTCGGCGTCGGCCACGCGGCCGAGGAAGCGCACCCGCGCCGACAGCCCCTCCTGCTGCACCAGGCGGTACAGGTCGTCGTACCGCCACCCCTCGGCGCCGGCGACGGCCAGGTCGGGCGCGTCGTCGTGGCGCTGGAGGAGCGCCCGGTAGGCGGCGACGAGGCCGCGCAGGTTCTTGCGCGGCTCCAGCGTGCCGACGAAGAGGAGGTAAGGCGCGGTGAGGCCATAGCGGGCGGCGACGAGCGCGCGCGCCTCCGGTGGCGGGACGGGGGCGAACGTTGGCTCGACCCCGAGCGGCACGACACGGACCTTGTCGGGCGCGACCTGATAGCGGGCCAGCACGTCGCGGCGGGTCGCCTCGGAGTCGGCGATGACGACGGTGGCAGTGGCCACGTAGCGCGGCATCATGGCCGCCAGGTAGGTGCGGTTGGAGCGCAGGTGCGTCTCGGGGTGCGCGAGAAACGCCAGGTCGTGTACCGTGAAGACGGACGGCGTGTGGCGCAGGGGCGGCAGGACGTGGTCGGTCGCGTGGAACAGGTCGCAAGGACCGACCACGCGGTCGAGCGGCAGGCGCAGCAGGCTGGCGGCCGCGAGGGTCGCGCGCCACGGCTTGCTGCCGAGACGGACGCGGCGCGGGGGCAGGCCCGCGAGGCCGGGCGGCAGTGCGGTGCCGCCGCGGCCGTGGTAGAGCAGCGATAGCTCGATTCCCGGCAGGCGGAGGAGAGCCTCGGCGAGGCGGGCGGCGTAGCGGCCGATGCCACCACGCGCCTGGGCCGCGGCCGACACGTCGAGGCAGACTCTCACAGCGCGAGCGCCTGGGCGGCGGGCGGCCGGCGCGCGAGGCGGGGCGGAGCGGTGAGCGGACGGCGCGGGCGGGTGCGGGTGAGCGGGTGGCTGGCGCTGGTGGCCGTACTCTGGCTGCTGGGCGCGGGGGTGGTGGCGGCGGGCGCGCTGGCCGATTGGCGCGGCCGGGCGAGTAGTCCCGAGGCCGCGCTGCGCGCATACCTGACCGCCGTGACCGACGAGGACGCGGACCGCGCGCTGGCCGAGATCCTGCCCACGGCGAGGCCCGCGGCCGCGCCGTTCATCGCCGAGCAGCTCGGCAACGGGTACCGCGTGCTGGGGGTGGGCGTGCAGCAGGAGTCGCTGCTCGACCGCCTGCTGGGTCGCGGCGCAGCGGATCGCGCGCTCATTACCGTGCAGCTTGACATCAGCCTCTTCAGCGGCGAGACGTGGCGGACGACGACGACCGTGCCGGCCGTGCGCACGGCCGATGGTTGGTTTCTCACCTATCCGCCGCTCCAGCCGCAACCCGCGGGCGCGGGGTAGCGGCACCAGCGCGAGGCTAGCAGGCGGGCGGCGCTAGCGGGCCGGCGGGTCCGGCGCTTCGGGCTTGCGGCGTGCGCGGCCGGGGCGCAGGGCCTGCCGCGCCTCTTTAAGACGCTGGCGAAACACGCGCAGGCGCGGGCCGCGGTCGGGCTGGGCGCGCGGCAAGGCGGCGAACACGGCGACCGCGCGCTCCAGCACTCGCACGACCTCGTCGGGCTGGCCCCGCTTGCCGTAGAGCAGGACGAGGCGGCTGTACGGCCAGTCGCCGGGGAAGCCTTCCGCCACGTTGGCCTCGTACAGCGTTATCGCCGCGTCGGCCTCGCCGCGCTGCTCGTGCTCCAGCCCCGCGACGTTGCGCGCCGTCTGCTCGCGGAGGCGGTCCCGCTCGTCCATCTGCCTGCTCTCACTCCACAGCGGTCTGCGCTACGGCGAAGCAGTTGCGCGACGCCGGGGCTGCGCCAGTGGCGCTTGCCGTATTCCGCGCCACAGGCCGCGGGCGGGCATGAAACCCGCCCCTACGACGCGCGGCGGGTGGGCATAGGACCCGGGCATACCAGACGCGAGCCGGGGGCCTCGTGCAGGGGCTCTACACTTGTTCAGCCTGCCCGGCCTGTCGCCGACTGGCCCCTTTCGTCCACCTGGCTCCGCGGTAGCCAGCGATCACAGGGCTTCCACGGTATCATAGGCGAGAAGCGCGCCCGGAGGCAGCGCCGCGACGCGGGTCGCAGGTGCCGCCTCGCGGGCGCGCCACCGCGGAGGCGTGAGGATGGCTGACAACGACGTGCTGCTGGTCGAGAGCGCGGACTACGTGGCGCTGCTGACGCTCAACCGCCCGGCGGTGATGAACGCGATCGACCGGTCCCTGGCGGAGGCTATCGCGCGGACGATGCCCGCGCTCGACCGCGACCCGGCCGTTCGCGTGGTCGTGCTCACGGGGGCCGGCGAGCGCGCCTTCTGCGCGGGCGCCGACCTGAAGGAGCGCGCCACGATGACGCCGCCGGAGGTCGTCGCCCAGCGGCAGCGGCTGATCGACGCGACGAACGCCCTCCTGCGCTTCGAGAAGCCGCTCATCGGGGCGGTGAACGGCGTGGCGCTCGGCGGCGGGCTGGAGCTGGCGCTGGCCTGCGACTTCATCTACGCGGCCGAAGGCGCCCGCTTCGGGCTGCCCGAGACGAGTATCGCCATCATCCCCGGCGACGCCGGCACGCAGCTCTTGCCGCGCGCCGTGGGCCAGCCGCGGGCGCGGGAGATGATCTTCACGGGCCAGCCGATCGACGCGGCCGAGGCCGCGCGCCTGAACCTGGTGAACCGCGTGCTGCCGGCGGCCGAGCTGCTGCCGGCGGCGCGCGCCGTGGCCACGCGGATCGCGAGCAACGGCCCGATCGCCGTGCGCCAGGCCAAGAAGTGCCTGAACGTGGCCCGCGAGACCGGCTTCTCGGCCGGCTGGGCCTACGAGCAGGAAGCCTACCAGACGGTCATCCCGACCGAGGACCGCACCGAAGCGCTCCGCGCCTTCGCCGAGAAGCGGCCGCCGCAGTTCCAGGGGCGGTGAGAGACCCCTTCCCCCCACCCCCCCTTCCCCCATAGGGGACGGGGGGCTTCCGGTGGAGCCGGCCCCGTCGCACCCGGCTCCCCCCTTTCCCCTATGGGGGAGAGGGGGGCAGGGGGATAGGGGTTCTACGACCCGGTCAGCTCGCGGGCTTTGCGGGTGAGGGCGGGCAGGACCTCTTTGGCGTTGCCGACGACGCCCAGCTGAGCGTAGCGGAAGATGTTGGCCTCGGGGTCGCGGTTGATGGCGACGATGGTACGGGAGCCGGCGCAGCCGGCCATGTGCTGCACGGCGCCGGAGATGCCGACGGCGACGTAGAGCTGCGGGGAGATCTTCGCGCCGGTGAGGCCGATCTGGAGCGGGCCGGGAACCCAGCCGGCGTCCACCGCCGCGCGGCTCGCGCCCACGGCGGCGCCGATGGCGCTGGCTAGCTCGTCGAGCAGCGGCCAGTTTTCGGGGCCGCCCATGCCGCGCCCGCCCGCGACCACGCGCTGCGCGTTCTCCAGATCGGGACCCGCCGCGGCTGCTCGCACGCGCTCGTGCGCCTTGGTGCGCACCTGGCTGGGGTCGATCTGGACCGGGCGCTCGACGATCTCGCCCTGGTGGCCGGGCACGGGGGCGGCTTGGTCGAACAGCTTGGGCCGCAGGCTGGCGAGCTGTACGCCGTCGCCCGCCACGGTGTACTCGGCCACGGCGTTGCCGCCGAAGACCGGCTTCACGGCGAGCAGGCGGCCGTTGTCGGCGACTTGCAGGTCCGAGCAGTCGGTGACAATGCCGGTGCCGAGGCGGAACGCCAGCCGCGTGCCGAACTCGCGGCCGGTCTGGGTGTGCGAGAGGAGCACGACGCTGGCGCTCGTCTCGCGGATGAGCGCGGCGAGTGCCGGCACCCAGGTATCCGCCTGGTAGGGCGAGAGGCGCGGATCGCTCAGCACGTCGACGCGGTCGGCGCCGCGCTCGATCAGGCCAGGCGCCTGGCCGGCCACGTCCTGCCCGAGCACGGCCACGGCGACCGGCCCGCCCATCTTCCCGGCTAGCTCGCGCGCCGCGCCGAGCACTTCGAGCGTCGCCGGCGCGACGCTCCCCTCCGACGGCTCGCCGATGACCAGCACGCCGTTTCCTGCCATGTTGCCTCCAAGCTGTCAGCCGTCAGCTATCAGCCATCAGCCATCAGCAGACGCGAGAGATGAAGCTGATGGCTGACCGCTGACAGCTGACCGCTTTCAGATCAGCCGCGCCTCGCGCAGGCGCTGGGCCAGCTTCTCGCCCATCTCCTGCGGGGTGTCGGCCTCGATGAATTCACACTTGCTCTCGCGCACGGGCACGAACAGGCGCTGCAGCACGATGCGGTCGGCGCTCGCCCCCACCTGGTCAGGCGACAGGCCGAGATCCGCGGCGGTCCACACGGGGATCGGCACCTTGCCGGAGGCCATGATGCCCTTCAGCGTGGGGTAGCGCGGCTGGTTGATCTCGTTGCTGATGCCGAGCACCGAGGGGAGCGGCATGTCAATTGGCTGGTACCCGTCCTCGGTGACGCGCTCGACGTACAGCCCGCCGTCGCGCACCTCGACCTTCTGCACCGGCACGGCGCCGGCCACGTCCAGTAGCTCGGCGAGCGCCGCGGGCGCCTGGCCGCTGTCCCAGTCCGCGGCCTGGCGGCCGGTGAGCACCAGATCGAACGTCCCGAGCTTCTTGATGGCGGCGGCCAGCGCCACGGCGGTGGCGTAGCTGTCGCCGCCCTCGAACGCCGGGTCCTCGAGCTGCACGGCCGCGTCGCAGCCCATCGCGATGGCCCGCTTCAGCGCGTCGCGGACCGAGGGAGGGCCGAGGCTGATGACGGTTACCTTGCCGCCGTGCTGCTCCTTGAGCTGGATGGCGGCCTCGATGGCGTGGAGGTCGAAGGTGCTGATGACCGGCGCCACGCCCTCCGGCGGCACCACGCGCTTGGCCACCTCGTCCACCTTGAACTGGCTGGTGGGGATCTCGGGGTCGGGCACTTGCTTGATGCAGACGACGATGTCCATTGGGTCTCCAGTGCTGAGTGCGGAGTGCGGAGTGCTGCGTCAGCTGCTGACGCAGCACTCCGCACTCCGCACTCACAGCTCATCACTCCGGCGCGTGGAGCGCTCCAGCATCTCGGCCACGTCGGCCACGGGCAGCGTCTCGGTCACGTCTTTGGCGCGCGTCGCGTCCTCGAACATCATGAGGCAGTAGGGGCAAGCGGTGGCGACGCGCTCGGGCTGCACGTCCAGGGCTTGCTCCAGCCGGATGTGGTTGATACGGCGGCCCGTGCGCTCCTCACAGAACGCGTGGCCGCCGCCGGCGCCGCAGCACATGGCGCGCTCGCGGTGGCGCTCCATCTCGCGTAGCTCGACGCCAGGGATCGCCTTCAACGCCTCGCGCGGCTGGTCGTAGATGTCGTGGTAGCGGCCGATGTAGCAGGGGTCGTGGTAGGCGACCGAGGCGTCCAGCCGCTCCTCGGGCTTCAGGCGGCCCTCGGCCACAAGCTGTTGCAACAGCTGGACGTGGTGCACGACCTCGTAGTCGCCGCCGAAGGCGCGATACTCCGTGCCCACCGTGTTGAAGCAGTGGGGGCAGGCGGTGACGATCTTCCGGACCTGATGGCCGTTCAGCGTCTCGACGTTTTGCTGCGCCTGGAGCTGGAACAGGTACTCGTTGCCGACGCGGCGCACCGGGTCGCCGCAGCAAGTCTCCTCGGTGCCCAGGATGGCGAACGCGACGCCCGCGCGCTCCAGCAGCCGCGCGAGCGCGATGCTCACCTTCACGTTGCGCTCGTCGTAGGAGCCGGCGCAGCCGACCCAGAACAGGTACTCGGCGTCGGGCCGCTCGGCGAGCGTCGGGATGCCGTTGGCCTTCGCCCAGTCGGCGCGCTGGGCGCGCGGGAAGCGCCAGGGATTGCCGCTCGCCTCGACGTTGTCCAGCATCTTTTGCCACTCGGGCAGGATGCGGCTCGCCTCCATGACGAGGTGACGGCGCATGTCCACGATCTTCGGCACGTGCTCGATGAACACGGGGCAGGCGTCCATGCAGGCGCGGCAGGTCACGCAGTCCCAGAGCACCTGATCGTGGATCACGTCGCCGACCATCTCCTTCGGCGCGTGGTCGGTCGCGCCGTTGGCCGCGGGCGCCTTGCCGAGCAGGCGGTCGGCCTCGTCGTGCAGCAGGTGGTCCTTGAGGTTCAGGACCAGGTACTTGGGCGACAGCTCCTTGCCGCTGATGCTGGCGGGGCACTCGGCCTGGCAGCGGCCGCACTCGGTGCAGGTGATGGTATCGAGCAGGTCCTTCCAGGTGAACTGCTCGATCTTCGACACGCCGACCGGCTCGTCGTTCTCCAGCGCCTTCTCGATGTCGATAGTGGGGAGCTGGCCCTTGGGCTTCACCGAGCGCAGGTAGGAGTTGGGTGCGGCGGTGATGATATGGAGGTGCTTCGACTGGGGCAGGTACACCAGGAAGCCGAGCAGGACGGTAACGTGCACCCACCAGCCGACGCGGTAGAGCGCCTCGACGGCTGGCGCTGGCAGCCCGAGCATCGCGCGGGCGACGAGCTGGCTGGCGGGCATCCAGGCGTCGGCGGCCGCGGGGGCCAGGATGATGCGGGCGCCGAAGATCAGCAGGTTGCTGACCATCAGTAGGGCGATGAGGCCCAGGATGACCATGCCGTCGAGGTTGAGGCTGAGCCGCGGCGGGCGCATGACGACGCGCTGGTAGACGGCCATCACGACGCCGACGAGCACCAGCCAGCTAAATAGGTCCTGGGAAAAGCGATATACACCCCAGCCGCCGATCACCGGCCAGTCGAGAAAGCCCGGGATGAGCCCGTGCAGCAGGTGCTCGGCCGAGCCGAGGACGGTGACGACGAAGCCCCAGAAGATCAGCACGTGCAGGATGCCGCTGTAGGGGCGCTCCAGCAGGCGCCGCTGACCGAAGACGTCCACCAGCAGCGTCTGCAGGCGCTGGCCGGGCTGGTCCAGCCGGTTCTCAGGCCGGCCGGCCGCGAGCAGGCGCACGAGGCGGCGCGCGCTGATAGCGAAGAGCGCCACCGCCCCGAGCGTCAGCACCCAGATGAGCGCGACGGCAACCGGGGGACCTATCGTCGGGCCAGTGGTCTCCACCCAGGACTCCTCGCGAACGGGCTAGCGTTCAGCCGTCAGCTTGCACGCGCATGCCCAGTCGGTCAATTGGAGAAGGCTACGAGCGTAGCGGGGCGTGGTGCAGCGCACGCCGCATAATCGGCCGCGCGATACTACCCTACTATAGCAGACCCGCCCGGCGAGCCCGCGCAACGCGGCCGGTCGCGCGGCGCGAGTGGAGGCGCATTCGGGTCCGTTCGGGCGCTGCGTTGGCGCGTCCCCGCCGCGCGGGCAACTGGGAGACGCGAGGCGGCGCGGCGGCTTACTGGCGGCCTGGGCGGGGCTTGACCTCGGCGAACAGGTCCAGCTCCTGGCCAATGCCCTCGGCGCGCGCCCGCTCGTAGACGCGCATCGCCACCGCGACGTCCTCCAGACCGAGGCCCTGCGACTCGAACAGGGTGATCTCGTCGGGGCTCGTACGGCGGCGGCCGGTGCCCGCGACCACGTCGGCTAGCTCGGCGAGCTGGTCCCACTCGACGATGCCGCGCTCGGCCGGGCCGAGCAGATCGCCGGCCTCGATGCGCGCCTGCTGCCGGGAGTCGACGACGATCAGGTTCGCGCGCTGCACGGCCGCATCGTCGAGCTCGCGGCGCAGCAGCGAGTTCGAGCCGGCGGCGTTCACGTGGACGCCCGGCTCCAGCCACTCGCCTTGCAGGACGGGATCGCGCGCCGTCGTGATCGTCACGATGACGTCCTGGCCGTGGGCGGCCTCTTCCGGCGCGCTGGCGGGCCGGGCGGGCACGCTCAGCTCCCGGGTCAGCTCCTGCGCGAAGCGCTCGCGGTGCTCGGCGTTGCGGCTCCAGACCGTGATCGCCTCCAGCGAGCGGACGGCGGCCACGGCCGCGACCTGGGAGGTGGCCTGGCGGCCGGAGCCATAGACGCCGAGACGGCGCGCGTCCTCGCGCGCCAGGTATTTGGTCGCCACGCCGGAGGCCGCGCCGGTGCGGACCTGGCCCAGGTAGTCCGCCTCGATGAGCGCCAGCAACTCGCCCGTCGAGGCGCGGTAGAGCAGGACGCTGAAGCGGGTGCCGCTACGGCCGCTGGTGTACGCCTTGAGGCCGATGGCGTCGGCGGCGAGATCGGCGGCGGGGAGCACGTGCAGCGTGCCGCCTGGGTGCTTCACGCGCGCGCGCGGGATGTTACGGGCTTGCCCGCCGGCGTAGGCGCGGAAGGCTTCCTCCAGCCAGGTCACGCACTCCGGGACGGTCAGGACGCGGCGCACGTCGGCTTCCCGCAAGACCAGCGTCATGGCAGGCTCCTTTGAGTGCTGAGTGCTGAGTAGCGCGACCGCGGCCGTTCGCGGCCAGCCGCAGCGCACGCTTGAGTGATGCCGCGCGATTATACTCTCGGCCAGCAGTAGAGACGCGCCCGTCAGGCGGGCGCGCTCGACAGGGCTTCCGGCGAATGCTAGGATAGATTAAGCCTCACTCGGCCCGTGCGGGGCGAGCTAACCCACGCCGTCGCCCGCTGGCGCGGGGGAAAGAGCGGTCTTGACCAAGCTCGGGTTCGTCATCGATCACCGCAAGTGCATCGGCTGCCACGCTTGCACCCTGGCCTGCAAGTCCGAGAACGACGTACCCGTCGGAACGTTTCGTACCTGGGTCAAGTATATCGAGAAAGGCGAGTTCCCGAACACGCGGCGCTTCTTTACCGTGCTGCGCTGCAACCACTGCACGAACGCGCCATGCGTCACGATCTGCCCCACCACGGCGCTCTACAAGCGCCCCGATGGCATCGTCGACTTCGACAATAGCCGCTGCATCGGCTGCAAGTCGTGCATGCAGGCCTGTCCCTACGACGCGCTGTACATCGACCCGAACACCCACACGGCGGCGAAGTGCCACTTCTGCGCGCACCGCACGGAGGTCGGCTTGCAGCCGGCGTGCGTGGTCGTGTGCCCGGAGCAGGCGATCGTCGCCGGCGACCTGGACGACCCGACGAGCCGCATCGCGCAGCTTGTCGCCCGCGAGACGACGATCGTGCGGCGCCCGGAGCAGGGCACGAAGCCGAACGTGTACTACGTGGGCGCCGACGACGCCGCGCTGACGCCCGGCGTGCCGGCGCAGCCACCGCAGTACATGTGGTCGCAGGTCCACCCGAGCGACGTGAAGCCGGATGCGGTCGAGATGAAGGGCGGGGCGCATGGCGGCACCCTGCGCACGGTGTACGACGTGGCCCACCCGCGGCCGTGGGGGTGGCGGGTGGGCGCGTACCTGTTCACGAAGGCGATTGCCGCGGGCGCGCTGGTGGTCGCGGCGCTGCTGCTGACGCTGGGGCTGCCGACCGGGCCGTTGCTCGGGATCGGCGCGCCGCTGCTAGCGCTGGTCTTCCTGGCGGTCACGGGTGTGCTGCTGATCGCGGACCTGAAGCGTCCCGACCGGTTCTATTTTCTCTTCACAAAGCCCAACTGGACCTCGTGGCTGGTATGGGGCGCCTGGATCATCCTGGTGTACGGGGCGCTGGCGACGCTATGGCTGCTGCTGGGCATCGCGCGGCTGCCGCTGGCGCTCGGGCTGATCGCCTGGGCGGCGGCGCTCGCGGGCCTGGGCACCGCCGGCTACAGCGCCTTCCTGTTTGGGCAGGCGGAGGGCCGCGACTTCTGGCAAAGCCCGCTGCTGCTGCCGCACCTGCTGCTGGCGGCATTCACCGCTGGGGCGGCCAGTCTGGCGCTGCTCGGGCTGTGGCTGGGAGCCGGGCCGACGCTGCTCGGCGCCCTGGCGACCGTCTTGACGGTGGCGGCCGGGCTGGGGTTCCTGGTGGCGCTGGCGGAGCTGTTCGGGCCGCACCCGAACCAGGACGTGGCCGCGGCGGCGCACCTGCTGCGCGGCGGCGCGTACGCCGGCCGGTTCTGGGCGGGGGCCGGCTTGCTGGGTGCTGGGCTACCGATCGTCCTGGCGGCCGCCTACGCTGCTACAGGGCTTGGCGCGCTACTGGCGCTCGGCGCGCTCAGCGCGCTGGCGGGCCTCTGGCTGTACGAGGACGCGTGGGTGCGGACCGGGCAGGCTATCGCAATGAGTTGATGCCCTCACCCCCAACCCCTCTCCCAGGGGGAGAGGGGAGCGGATTCCTCCCCCTCTCCCCCTGGGAGAGGGCTGGGGTGAGGGCGTCCCGGAGGCGCTGACTATGCGGTCGCTGGCCGACTTGTTGAAGCTAGGCGCGGTGTATCGCCAGGTGGTGGAGACGCCGGAGGCGCCGCTGGTGGCGCCCGCGCCCGCCCCGGCGCCCGTCGCGCCGCCGACGCCGCCCGAGGCGCCGCTGCCGCTTGTGCCGAGCGTGGCGCGGCGGCAGTTCGTCGCGCCGCCGACTGGCGAGCTGGCGACCTTTCCGCCGCCCGAGCGGTGGGACGACTGGGTGGAGTACGAGTCGAAGGCGTGGCCGAAGAAGGAGCCGCGCCGCTACATGCTCGTGCCGACGATCTGCTTCAACTGCGAGGCGGGGTGCGGGCTGCTGGCCTACGTGGACCGCGACACCATGCAGGTGCGCAAGTTCGAGGGCAATCCCACGCATCCGGGCAGCCGGGGCCGCAACTGCGCTAAAGGCCCCGCCACGATCAATCAGACCTACGACCCCGAGCGCATCCTGTTCCCGCTCAAGCGCGTGGGGCCACGCGGCAGCGGCCAGTGGGAGCGCGTCACCTGGGACGAGGTGCTGGACGACTTCGCCCGCCGGATCCGCGCGGCCCTGATGGAGAACCGGCAGAACGAGATCGTCTACCACGTCGGCCGGCCCGGCGAGGATGGCTACATGGAGCGGGTGCTCCAGGCGTGGGGCATCGACGGCCATAACAGCCATACCAACGTCTGCTCGGCGGGCGCGCGACTGGGCTACGACGTGTGGATGGGCTCGGACCGGCCGTCGCCGGACCACGCCAACGCGCGCTTCATCCTGCTGCTCAGCTCGCACCTGGAGACGGGCCACTACTTCAATCCGCACGCCCAGCGCATCATCGAGGCGAAGATGGCGGGCGCCACGATCGCGGTCATGGACCCGCGCCTGTCGAACACCGCGTCGATGGCGGACTATTGGCTGCCGACCTATCCGGGCAGCGAGGCGGCGGTGCTGCTCGCCATGGCGCGCGTGATTCTGGCCGAGGGGCTGTACGACCGGGAGTTCGTGCGCCGCTGGACGAATTGGGAAGAGTACCTGCGCGCCGAGCGGCCGGACCTGGCGCCGACCTTCGAGAACTTCATCACGGCGCTGCTGGAGCGCTATGCCGAGTACACGCCGGAGTACGCGGAGCAGGAGAGCGGCGTCGCGGCGGCGCAGATCGTCGAGGTGGCGCGGCTGGTGGGGCGGGCGGGCGCCGCGTTCAGCGCACACGTCTGGCGCGGGGCGGCCTCGGGCAACCTGGGCGGCTGGCAGGTGGCGCGCTGCCTCTTCTTCCTGAGCGTGCTGACCGGCAGCGTCGGCACCCCGGGCGGCACGTCGCCCAACTCGTGGGACAAGTTCGTGCCGGTGCCGTGGCGCAAGCCGGGGCCGCAGAAGGTCTGGAACGAGCTGCTTTGGCCGCGGGAGTATCCGCTGGCGCACCACGAGCTGAGCTACCTCTTGCCGCACTTCCTGAAGGAGGGGCGCGGCAAGCTGAGCGTCTACTTCACGCGCGTCTACAACCCCGTCTGGACGAACCCCGACGGCGCGAGCTGGATCGAGGTGCTGCGCGACGAGGACAAGATCGGGCTGCACGCGGCGCTGTCGCCCGTGTGGAGCGAGACGGCCTGGTTCGCCGACTACGTACTGCCGATGGGGCACGCCGGCGAGCGCCACGACACGATCAGCTACGAGACGCACAGCGCGAAGTGGCTCGGATACCGCCAGCCGGTGCTGCGCGTCGCGCGCGAGCGGCTGGGCGAGCGCTTCGAGTACACCTACGAGGCGAATCCGGGCGAGGTGTGGGAAGAAGACGAGTTCTGGATCGAGCTGTCCTGGCGCATCGACCCCGATGGCAGCCTGGGCATCCGCCACTACTTCGAGTCGCCCTACCGCCCGGGCGAGAAGATCACGATCAACGAGTACCACCAGTGGCTGTTCGAGAACGCGGTGCCCGGCCTGCCCGCCAAGGCGGCGGAGGAAGGGCTGACACCATTCGAGTACATGCGGAAGTACGGCGCCTTCACGGTGGCCGAGAAAGTCTACAACCAGCACGAGACGCCGCTCACCGCGGCGCAGCTTGACGGCGCGACGGTCGAGCCCGGCAGCGGCATCGTGCGGAAGGACGGCGCGGTGCTGGGCGTCCAGATCGACGGCCAGACGGTCGTGGGTTTCCCGACGCCGTCGCGGAAGCTCGAGTTCTACTCGCCGACGCTGCGCGACTGGGGCTGGCCCGAGTACGCGGTGCCAACGTACATCAAGAGCCACGTCCATCCCGAGACGATGGACCGCGCCCGCAACGAGTTCGCGCTAGTCGCCACGTTCCGCCTGCCGACACTGATCCACACGCGCTCGGGCAACGCCAAGTGGCTGTACGAGATCTCGCACAGCAACCCGCTCTGGCTGCACCCGACGGCCGCTCAGCAGCTTGGCGTCGACACCGGCGACCTGCTGAAAGTGGTCACCGAGATCGGCTACTTCGTGAGCAAGGTGTGGGTCACGGAGAGCATTCGGCCGGGTGTCGTCGCGTGCTCGCATCACCTCGGCCGCTGGCGGCTGAGCGACACGCTGGGCGGCGATCGCTGGTCCACCGCGCTGGTCGACCTGCAGGAGCAGGGCGGCGGCAAGTGGCGTATGCGGCAGATCGAGGGCGTGAAAGCCTGGAAGAGCGAGGACCCCGACTCGGAGCGCGTCTGGTGGTCGGACGCGGGGGTCCACCAGAACATGACGTTCGCGGTACACCCCGACCCGTGGAGCGGCATGCACTGCTGGCACCAGAAGGTGCGGCTGGAGCGCGTGGGGCCGGACGACCGCTACGGGGACATTTTCGTGGACACGGCGCGGGCCACCGCGGTGTACCGCGAGTGGCTGGCGAAGACCCGCCCCGCTCCCGGCCCGGGCGGCCTGCGGCGCCCGCTGTGGCTGCTCCGCCCCTACAAGCCCGCGCCCGAGGCGTACCGTCTCGACGCCGGCCAGCCCACTGGCTGAAGGGTTACTGGCAGCGGGGTATGACGTTCTGGCACGACAGGTCGCCGGGGTGCCGCGGGGGGCGCCGTCGTGCCCGGACGCGGCCCTCCTGAACGCCGATCGGCTGGACCAAGTGCGCTGGCGGATGTCGCTGAGTCGAGGATGCTGGTGGACGGATTTCGCCTAGCCCTCGCCTACCTGGCCGGCGCGGCGAGTGTCGTGGGCGCGGTGGCGATCGGCGCGTACGCGCAGCACGCGCTTGCCAGCGCGGCCGGCCCGGGGGCGGGCGGCGCGCCCCGACAGACGGTGGGGGGCGCGAGCGCGGTGCAGCTTAGCGATCCATGGAGCGTGGCGGTGGACGCGCAGGGCAACCTGTACGTGGCGGACACGGGCAACCACCGCGTGGTCAAGCTGTCGGCGGGGGGGCAGACGCTTGCGGAATGGCGGCTGGGCCCCGAGGACGCGAGCACGCCGGGGGCCATCGCGCTGGACGGCGACGGGAACGTGTACGTGGCGGACTGGCAGGCGAGCCAGATCTTCAAGCTGGCACCGACGGGGCTGCTGCTGGCGCAGTGGGGCGCGCCGGGGAATGGGCCGGGTGAGTTCGACAGGCCGCGGGGGCTGACGCTGGACGGCGACGGCAACGTGTACGTCGCGGACAGCGGCAACCAGCGCATCCAGAAGCTGGCCCCATCGGGCGAGGCGGTCGCGCAGTGGGGCGCGGCGCCGCGAAGCAGCTCCACCGCTCCGGCCGGGGACGCGACAGAGCCGCCGACCCCCACGGCAACCACCGTGGCGACTGACACGACGACGCCCACCGCCACGCCCGCTGGCACGCCGACGGCGAGTCGGCCGTAACTCCGTCGGCGGTCGGAGGCAGGCGGGTGCGAGACGCTGACCCGGCGCGGGCGGTTGAGACCGCGCGCGCTCGCGCCGACACGTATCGGCTCCTGGGCCGGCTGTGCCTGGCGGAGATCGACGCGCCGCTGCTCGCGGCGCTGCGGCACACGCCCGAATTCGGGACGGCGCTCGCGGGCGACACGACGGCACTGCTGCCCCCGCTCCGTGCCGAGTACGCGCGCCTCTTCCTGCTGAACGCGCCGCCCTACGAGTCGCTCTTCGTAGACGAGCGGATGCTGCTGAACACCGCGGCGACGGTCGCGGTGGTGGCGGCGTACCGCGACGCAGGCTACAGCCCGGCCGGCCAGGTGGGCGCCCCCGACCACGTGGGGCTGGAGCTGGCGTTTCTTGGGCACCTCGCGGGGATGGAGGCCGACGCGTGGGCGCGGGATGATGCGACGGGCACAGCCGCTAGCCGAGCACGCCAGCGCGCTTTTCTGACCGCGCACCTGGGGCGCTGGGCGCCGATCTGGGCTACGGCGGTCGGCTGGCTGGCCCGGGAGCCGTTCTACGCCGCGCTCGGCAGCGTCGTGGCGGAGTACGTGCTGGCCGAGACCGACGCGGCGCTCGCGGCGGCGTGCTGAGGGTCCGGGCGCATTCGTGAGGTAGTTCATCCGGAAGGCGTGAGCGGCGTCACGGTACGGGCGGCTGCGGGGGAGTATTGTTGTAACGTCAGGTGCGGGTCGCTCGGCGAGAGCGCGGCCGAACCGGACGCTACAGGTGATTACTCAAGATAGGAGACGACCATGTACCGGATCATCCCCGAGCTGCTAACCGCGCCGCCGATCTTCCCCCCGCGGCCCGAGCCGCTGAGCGCGCTGGCCAGCGCGGCGCCGAGCGCGCCGCTGACCGAGGTCGTGACCCCGCCGGCTGCTCAGTAGCTCCAGGGCAGTCGCGGCAGGCCGCCCGCGAGACCGAGCGCGCTCGGTCTCGCGGGCGGCGCCGTGTCATATCGGATCCCACCCGGGGGTTCGCCTACGGGGGCGCGCCCTCACCCCGACCCTCTCCCAGGGGGAGAGGGGGTAAGGGAACTCCAGCGGCGGATTCGATATCAGCCGCCGGGCGTCGAGGGAGCGGCGGCCGCGGCCTCGGCCCGCAGCGCGACCAGCTCGGCGCGCAGCGTCTCGGCGCGCACGCGCCACGCGATCCAGAGCGGCGCCGCATGGGGATAGGCGGCTTCCCAGCCGCGATAAACGCCGATCCAGGTGTCCGCCTCGGCGGCCAAGAGATCGAGCAGGCGCGGGAGCAGCCCGGCGGGGCCGGCGGCGACGAACAGATGCTCCAGCATGATGCGGCGGTCGAGCGCGGGCAGCGGGAAGCCGAGCGCCGCGCCGAGACGGCTCAGATCGGCGCGGCTGAGGTAGAGGCCGGCACGGGCTGGCGTCAGCAGCCGCCGGATGACGTGACGCAGCCGGGGCGCGTCGCCGGGCGCGCCGTCCGTCGCGGGGCCGGGCGGGGTGTCGGCATCGTCGGCGGCCGGGCTGGCCGGCTGGGCCGGGTCCGGCTCGGGACCATCGGTCGCCCCTGCGGCCGGGGAGCCCTCGGGACTCATGGTCGCCCGGCCGCGGCCGCGTTCGTCGCGGCGACCTCTTCAGGGAACTCCTCTACGTCGATGGCGCCGCCCATGCACTTCACCTCGAGGCCCCGCGCGCGGAGCGCGCGGACGAACGGCGTGAAGCCGTAGGAATCGCCCGCGTAGTGGCCGGTGAGGATCAGGTTGCCCTCGGGGTCTTGCTTCAAGCGCTCCAGGTCCTCGAACGTCGCGTGCAGGGCCATGACCGTCGGGATGCCATGACGCCAGTAGAAGCGCACGATATCGTGCTCGGGCGCCGAGAGGCAGCCGTGGACGAAGGCGGCGCGGCCGGCGGGGGCGGCCGGATCGCCGATGGCCAGCTCGAGCGGGATCTGGTAGTGGCGCGCGGCGATGCGGGTCTCGGGTAGCTCGTACATCGCCGCCACGAGGTCGCCCAGGGTGGCGTTGGGGTTGGCGGCGAGCGTGCGGTCGAGCTGGGCCTGGCCGATCTGGCGACCCAGCTCGTCGCAGGCATTGTGGATGTTCAGGAAGGCGAGGCCGAGCATCCGCGCGGCGTCGACCTCCAGGAACGTCTGGTTCGGGCTCTCGTAGTAGATCGAGCGCAGGCGGCGGTTCCGCAGGCGGCGCACGGTGCGCTCCAGACTCGGGCCGAACTCGGCGCGGGCGTCGGCCTCGGACAGCCCGAAGCGCGTGACCAAGGGATAGTGCTCGCGGTAGACCTGGCCCTGATCGAGCAGCGTCGCGCACGGATGGTGGCCGATCACGGCATCGTAGCCAAGCTGCTTGGCAAGGACTAGCAAGCCGACGTTCACGTCGAGCGCGAAGATCACGCGCCGGAGGTCCGCGCCCGGCACGTGGATGCCCGAGTCGAGCGGCGCCTCGGCGAGGCCGGCCAGGTCCGTCGCCAGCTGCATCAGGTCGTCGGCGGTCACGCCGGCCGCGCCGGGCCGCCCCGTATCGTTCGTCACGCTCATTCTCCTGTCCGGCGCAGGCGGGGCGCGCGCGTTCGACGCGCCGGGCGCCGCCTGCGAGCCGGCGTATTGTAACCTGTTGGCGGGTCGGGGCTGGCGAGGCAAACGCGGCCTTCGCTACGCGGTTGACCGCCTCGGTCGCTAGCACTCGTGCGGGCTGTGCGCGAGCGCTTCAGGAGAGCGGCGGGGCCAGCTCGGGGCAGTACAGCCTGGATGGGAGGCGCTGGGCGGCGACGAGCGCCAATAGCTCGGCCAGGCCGTGCTCGGCCCGCGCGGCATCATCGGGCCGCAGGGTGGTGCGCTTTAGCTCGGCGAACTCGTCCTCGTCCAGCACGAGGTGGCGGCCATCAGGGTGGACGAAGACGTCGAGCGCCAGGTCGACGTAGGCTAGCTCCCCGTCGCGCAGCACGGGCGGCATACCGATGTTGCAGTACCAGCCCTTGAGCTGGCCCTCCTGACCGTAGATCTGGAACACGTTGTACCAGCGGCCGAAGTAGTACCACTCCAGAAACAGGTCGCCGCGCTCGAGGACGACGTAGCCCAGGTCGCGGTGCAGCGCGTTGAACAGGCCGGCGAGCAGCACGTGGTTGGGGGTCTGCTCCAGCAGGCGACCGGTCCAGGCGAACACGGTGGAACCATCGTAGCGCTGCTTGAGCACGCGCAGGGCTGGGCTCGCCGGGGCGTCGGGCATTCGTTGCTCCTACTCCGTGGCTATCCTATCATCGTCGCAGCGTGGGGGCCAGTCCGCTGCTACGCGCGAATCGCCGAGCGTTGTGAACCCATCACAGCCGGCGATTCGCCGCGGACGAGGTGCTAGGCTGTCAACTGGCAGCCTGGCAGTGGGAGCAAGACGCATGGGCGCGCGCTGGCGGCAGTGCGGCACGCGGGTGATCGCGGCGGCGATGGCGGCGGCGCTCGTCGCGGCGTGGGGGGCGCTGCCCGCGCGGGGTCAGGACAGCGGGAATCACTGGGACGTGCTGGCCGGGCGCGAGACGGACGACCATGCGATCCAGGGCCAGGCGTTCTTCCCCATGGTGATCACGGTCGCCGCTGGCGATACCGTGCGCTGGGCGCTCGGCGGCCAGTACTCGCACACGGTCACGTTCCTCTCGCGCCAGCCCGGGCCGATCAGCCCGCTGGTCACGCCCGACGGGCGCTCGGTGGTCAACCCGCTGCTCGAGTACGCGCAGGGCGGCACCACCTACGACGGCACGCGCTACACGAACTCCGGCATCCTCAGCCCGCGCGCCAGCACCTATGAGCTGACCTTCTCCACGCCGGGGGTATACCCTTACGTCTGTCTGCTGCACCGGGGGATGGAAGGGACGGTCGTCGTGGTGCCGACGAGCAGCCAGCCGCCGATGACCCCGGCCGAGTACACGGCGCTGGGCGAGCGCGAGTGGAGCGTGGTGCGGGAGCGGGGCGAGGGGCTGGCACAAAGCGCGCCGGTGGTGACGGAGCCAGTGCCGGGCGCGACCAACTATTACATCAGCTCGGGGTTCGGCGCCAACGAGGCGAGCGTCTTGCGGTTCCTGCCGCAAGAGCTGGTAATCCACGTGGGCGACACGGTGACCTGGGTGCAGTCCGACCCGCAGGAGATGCACACGGTGACCTTCGGCGACGACACGGCTCCGACGTCGCTGACCACCACCGAAACGGCGGTGCTGGGGCCGCCCGTCACGGTGCTCGATCCCCAGGCGACCCAGCCGCAGGGGGGGCCCGTCCACCGCGGCGTAGGCTACTACAACTCGGGGATCATGCAGCCGTTCGCGCGCTACACGCTGACGTTCCTGCAGCCGGGCACCTATAGCTACGTCTGCCTGCGCCACGCGAGCCTCGGGCAGGTCGGAACGATCGTGGTGCAGCCGCAGGAGGCCAGCCCCGGCGGCAGCTGACCGAGCGCCGCGGGGGAGGCCGGGGCAGGCGCTGGCCGCGGCCGTAGCTGCGCACGCGGGCCGCTGTGAGGGCAGGGCCGGGCGGGGTCGCAGACGGCGCTCCGGGCGTTGTCAGCGCGCGGTCGGGATCGTAGAATGTGGTGGGCTCCGCCGCGCCGCCCCACGTGCGCGGAAGCGGCCCCAGCGAGGAGAATCCGCCTTGGCGCTGAAGCCGACTCCCACCGTGGAAGACTATCTCCAGCTCATTCATCACATGACGGGCGAGGGCCAGCCGGTCATCGGCAGCCACTTGGCCGAGAAGATGGGCGTGGCGGTGGCGACCACTTTCGCCGCCGTGCAGCGCATGCACAAGGCCGGCTACGTCGAGATGAACGAGCACAAAGAGATCCTGCTGACCAAGAGTGGGAAGGAAGCGGCCGAAACGGTGATCCGGCGGCACGCACTCGCCGAGCGCCTGCTGGTGGACATCCTGCACCTGCCGTGGCACGAGGCGCACGAAGAGGCGCACAACTTCGAGCACGTCATCTCGCCGCGGGTCGAGAAGCAGCTGATGGAGCTGCTGGACAGCCCTACGACCTGCCCCCACGGGAACCCGATTCCTGGCCAGGGCGCGCCGAGCCTCAAGGACGCGGTGCGCCTCGCTACCGTGCGCGAGGGCGAGCGGGCAATTGTCGTCCGCGTGCAGGAAGATGCGGAGAACGAGCCCAACCTGCTGGAATACCTGCAGCGGCACGGGCTGGTGCCGGGCGGCGAGCTAGAGGTGGTGGGCGTGCAGGAGTGGAATAGCATGCTGCTGCTGCGCCACGGCGACGAGGAGTTCCCCCTCGGGCTGCCGGCGGCGCAGAAGGTGTGGGTGCGCCGCCAACCGGCGTAGCGCTCGGCCCCTGCCTCCGCCGCCTGTCGTCCCGCCGCGGTGCGCGGCACTACCCCGGCCAGGCCCGTTGGTTGCTGCTAGCGGCCTAGCGCTCGCTACTAGCGCAAGACCTCCTGTCTTGGCCGGATCTGCCGGCTAGTCCCACCCGTCACGGGGTAACCGCGTTGCTGGCTACGCGCTGTCCCGCCGGGGCTCAGAGCGGACGAGGGCAGAACGTCGCCGGCACCCTGTTCCTTGGGACAGGCTCGCCAACGCGGAGATAAGGGGCCAGCGCCAGACAGGCCGGGCGCAGACAGCTCGCTGGCTGTCCGCGCCCGGCCCATTGCGCCTATGTGAACGTGACCGTGACGGGCGCGGGCAGCGGTTGGCCGTTGATGGTGATGGTGAATGTAGCCGGCCCCGGCGCGTTAGCGCGAACGAAGAACGTTGCTATCCCTCCAGGCCCACTGGTCGCCACCGGCGTTTGAACGACACCCGTCCCGCCGGACGGGGCGATGTTCACCGGCGCACCGACTACCGGCTGACCGTTCATGTCGAGGACTGTCACGTTGATCTGCATGCCCTGAGCGGCTGGCGCCGTGGGGGCCGACGGGGCCGCTGTCGAGCGGCTGGCACACGGCTGCCCTGGTGCGGTGCAGTTGCCGACGCCGGGCACGCCGATAGGATAGCCGACGCCGGTGCCGGTAAGCGGCGCGATGTTGGAGAGCAGCTCGGGCCCGTTGCTGACCTGGGCATGCACCTGGAAGACGTAGGATGCGCCCGGCTGGCTGAGCGGGACCTGAACGGTCGTCGTGTTACCGGCGGACTGAAGCTGGGTGAGCGGCTGGCCGTTCACCCCCTGCCAGATCGTGTACGAGATAGCGCCGGGTGCCGGCGTCCAGCTCAGAGTGGCTGTGGACCCGTTGGGTATCGCCGTCAGCTGGAACGATCCAGCGCCAAACCCGCCGTAGCACCCCTGTGGCGGGTAGGCGCCCGGCGGGTATCCCTGCGGCGGGAAGCCGAACGGGCTGGGCGCCCCGAACGGGTTGGGCACGCCCATCTGGCCCGGGAAGCCGTAGGGACCGGGCGCGCCGTACGGTAGGCCGGGCGCGCCATACGGGCCGGAGATGCCGAACGGCCCCTCGGGCGGACAACCCACGCCCGGCGCGCCCGGATAGACGCCGCCCGGGAAGGCCGCAGGGTTCACTCCTGGCGGCGGGCAGATGGGCGGGCCAAACGGGACCGGCGTGCAGTACGGCGACAGGGTGGGCGTCGGGATCGGCGTCGCCGTGGGCGCCCCCGCGGTGGAGACGGGCGCGGACGGGGTGCCGCGGCGGCCGAACGAGTCGATCGGCACCACGGACAGGCTGTAGCCGATGCGCGGGTCGAGCCCGCCTACCTGCGCCCGCGTGGCGCTGCCGGGCACGTCGCGGATGGGTCGCTGACTGCCGTCGGCCTCGTTCACCACGATCTGATAGCTGGTCACCATCGCCGGTGGCGCGGCCCACTGCAGGAAGATCGAGCCGTCTATCGGGTTGAGGGACGCCGTGACGTTCGTGGGCGCCGGGATGGAGCCGGTCGGCGAGGGCGCCACGGTCGCCGTGACGAGCGGCACGGTGGGCAGGCCGGCCTGGGCGGCGCCCGCCTGGGCGCCGGCCGCCTGAGCGCTAGGCGTGCCCGCGGTGGGCGTCATCACTGGCACGGTCGGGAACACTAGTGTGGCGCTCGTGGCGGCCGCGCTGGTCGCGGTCCCGGTGGCGGCCGCGGTCGGCGTGGTGGCGGGCGTCGTGGCGACGGCCGCCGGGGCGGTCGGGGCGGCGGCGCCGGCGACGACCACACTGCGCGCCGTGCCGGTCCAGCCGCAGTTGCCGTGCACCTGCACGTAGAGCACGTGCGGGCCGGGCGTCGTGCTGGTGCTGTCCCAGGCGAGCGTGAAGCCCGAGGCAGTGAACCGCGGGTCGCCGAGCAGCTCGGCGATATCCGGGCGGTCGATGCCATAGGTCGCGCTGACGGGTACGCCGCCCTGATCGGGGTCGGCGTCGAGCGACACGCGCACCTCGTCGATGCCGGTGCCCTCGGTGGAGTTGATGTCGGCGGCCCAGCCGGTGATGGTCAGCGGCCCGGCGGGGACCGTCGCCCCTTCCGCCGGGCTCTCCACGATGCCGCGCACGTCGCAGTCGGCGCTGGGCTCCGCGCCCTCTTCGTCCTGGGTCACCGGTCGCCAGATGCCGGCGGGCGGCACCGTGCGCGCCGCTGCCCGGCTGCCGGGTATGAGCGAGAACGGTCGAGCCGCCGCGTCCCCGACCGCGCTGGCCACGCCGGGCGCCTGCCCGCCGAGGCCGCTCGCGAGCACTGCTGCCAGCAGCAGGAGGCTGAGCAGCCGCGCGGTGGGTCGGTGTCTCCTCACGATGTCCCCTCCTTGGTCCCTTGGGGCGAAAGCACGTCGCGCCGACCGGCTAGCGCCGCTCGGCGCGCTCCTTCGACCACGCGCCCGGGGCGTTCGGGGCTGCGCAACCCCAGCGCCCAAGACACGCCATTGTAGCGGGGTCGCCATTAATAAGGGAAGGATTAGGTGTCTCGGTCATGTTACGGCAGTGTGACAGCGGGGCCGGCGCGCGGCTCGGCACCTAGCAGGGGGGCGAGCGCCAGCGGCTCGAGCGCGAGCCGGTCGGGGCCGAACCGCGTTACGTAGGCGGCAGTGGCGCCGCGCGCGGCGGCCTCGATCTCGTCCAGGCTGGCCCACGCGCCGTGCGGGCCGTAGTGGGCGGGCCAGCCGCCGGGCAGGTCCGTCGTCGCCAACGACGCGACCGGCGCCGGCCCGGCGCCGTTCACGTGCAGGGCCTGGCCGAGCAGCACGTACTCCGGCACGAACGTGACGCCCGTATTGCCGAGCGGAAAGGCGGGCCAATCGGGCGCCTCCCAGGCGGGGAGGTTCACGAACAGCACCGTGCCGCCGACCGGCGCGGCGCTGGCCCTGGCGACCGCTGCGCGCAACAGGGCCGTGCCCTCGGCGTACATGGCGCGGCGCGGAGCGAGGAACGCCACGCTCTGCGCGACGGCCCACAGGCAGAGCGCGACGACGAGCGCGCGGCCCAGCAGGCGCGCATGTCCATGGCGCGGCACCAGCGCCGCTAGCCCGCCCCAGGCGAGCGCGATGCCGACACTCGGCAGGTAGTAGAGGCGGGCGCCGTCCTCGACGTACTGCCAGGGGAGCGTGGCCCAGACGGGCAGCGCGGTGACGGCGACCCAGCCCAGCGCGAGCGCGAGCCAGCCGAGCGCGCGGCGCCGCGCGTAGAGCGCCACCGCCCCCGGCAGGGCGAGCGCCGCTGCGCCGGCGACGGCCGCCTCCGGGCGGACGAGCAGCGCGGGCGGCGCCCACCGCCAGGCGATGGCGAGCGGCCAGAGGAGCGCCTGAAGGAACATCAAGCCGTTGCGGACGAGCGAGACGCCGTCGACGGCGAAGGCACGGGGCCACTTCGGGACGGCCACCCACCACAGCGCGAAGGCGCCCGCGAGCCCGAGGTAGAGGAGCGCGTAGGGGCGCGGGTGCGCCACCGCCCTCTGGCGCCAGAGCCACAGCTCCAGCCCCGCGACGAGCACGCCGAGCGTGACCGCGTACTCCTGGGTGAACAGCGCGAGGAGCCCACAGGCGAGTGAGACGCCGAGCCAGCCGACGGAGCGGCGGCAGCGCGCCTCGCGGTAGGTCAGCAGCGCGCCGAGCATGAGGGCCGTCACGAGTGGATGGAACAGGGCGCCCGCCCAGGGCACGACCTGGTAGTGGAACGGAAATGTCACAAAAAGCCCGGCGGCGACGAGGGCGGCGACCGCGCCCAGCCCCAGCGTGCGCGCCATTCGATACAGCAGCCAGGCGTTGAGCGCGTGCAGCAGCAGCGGCAGCAGGTGGAACCAGAAGGGGTCATAGCGGCCGAGTGCCGCGTGCATGGCCTTCCAGATGATGAAGGGGAGGGGCCGATAGTAGAAGGCGCCCTCGCCGGAGGTGAGCAGCGAGAGGACTGAGCGCTGCTCGCCGCGCGCCAGGTCGATGCCGTCGTCGTACATGAACGCATAGCCGAGCGCGTCGCCGTAGAGCGCCCAGACCGCGGCGAGCAGGGCGACCGGGACCAGCGCGGCGCGCAGCCACGCGGCCGTCGTCGGGGCAGATGTGAGAGGCGCCGAGCGGAGGGCGGGGCGGCCGGCGGCCGACACGGCCCGAGGAGCTACACGCCGCATGCTACTCCGTCCGCGCGCCCGGAGGGCCGCGCGGTCTGGCCGCCGGGGTGGTGTGATCGGGCGGCCTCGATTACAATAGGCGGGCTTGGGACCCGGCCCATGCTACACTGCGCGCTCCGCCCGGCTCAAGCGCGTGCCGGCGTCTGGGTGGGAGCGCGCGGTCGCGCGGGCGCCGGGACGGACCGGCGATGGTCGGACCTGGGAGAGGGAGGGACGTCTTGGTACGGCGATGGAGCTTTCAACGGCTGGCGCTCGGGGTGGTGCTCCTGGCGGCAGCAGCAGGGCCGCTTGGCGCGCCCGATCGGACGATAGCGGCAGCCGCGGGGCTCGCGCCACACGGCGAGACGGCCTCGACGTTGGCCTCGGCCGCCCAGCAGGGTGGCGATCTGTCCGTGGGCGCGAGCGTCCAGGTGCAGGGCACGGATGGCGATGGCTTGCGGGTGCGGGCCGCCCCGAGCCTGCAGGGCGACGTGGCGGCGGTGCTGGTCGAGGGCGCCCAGGTGGAGGTGCTGGATGGCCCGGTGACGGCGGACAGCGTCCGCTGGTATCGGGTGCGCTACGATCGGCAGGGCGGCAGCGGCTGGGTGTCTGGCCAGTACCTGGTCGCCGCGCCGGCGACTTCTGGTGATTCGGCTAGCGCCACGGCGGCGGGCGCCTCCACGGCGAGCGCGTCGGCCGGCGGCGCACCGCCGCTAGCGGCCGCGCCGGGCGTGAGCAGCTTCGGCGCCCCGGTGGCGCCCAGCACGGTGACCGTGCCGGCCGTGCTGGCCGACGTGGGGGCCAGCGGCGATCCGGCCTCCGTGGCGGATCCGTCTGCCACGGGCGATCCCGCGGCGCTGGCGGCCGCGGGCGCCACGGCCGCAGGGCCGGGCCGCTACGTGCGGCTGGGCGCCTATCAGGCGAACAGCCCCGAGTACGGCATGAACATCTTTATCTGGGGCGAGGCGAACACCACGCAGCGCGACCTCGGCAAGCTGCGCGAGCTGAATTTCACCTGGCAGAAGACCCTGTTCCAGTGGCGCGAGATCGAGGGCGCGGGCAAAGGCATCTTCGACTGGCGCGAGGCCGATCGCGTCGTGTCCGCGTCCACGGCCGCGGGCATCAAGGTGCTCGCGCGTATCGACTTCCCGCCGTCCTGGGCCTGCCCGACGTGGGACAACCGCGGCAACGAGTGTGCGCCCGATCGCTTCGAGGACTATGCCGACTTCATTCGGGCGTTCACGACGCGATACGGCACCGGCTCGCCGATCGGCCGGGTCTACGGCATCGAGGTCTGGAACGAGCCGAACCTGGCGCGGGAGTGGGGCAACAAGCCGATCAACCAGGACCAGGCGGGCCAGTACGTGCGGCTGCTGCAGCTGGCGTATCAGGCGGCGAAGAGCGTGGACCCGCAGATGACGATCGTGACGGCGGGGCTCACGCCGACGGGCACGCAGAACGACGACGCCCGGCCCGACGACCAGTACCTGCAGTGGATCTACGACGCCGGCGGGGCGCAGTGGTTCGACGTGCTGGGCGCGCACGGGGCCGGCTACAAGGCGCCGCCAGAGATGAGCCCTGACGATGTGGCCGCGGACCCCAGCTACGGCGGGCATCCGAGCTTCAGCTTCCGGCGCGTGGAGCAGCTGCGGGACGTGATGGTGCGCAACGGCGACGACGCGAAGCAGGTCTGGCTGCTGGAGTTTGGCTGGACGTCGGATGAGGTACACCCCGCGTACGCTTGGCACCGGGTGACCGAGGACCAGAAGGCACAGTACATCGTGGGCGCGTACAAGTGGGCGCGCGACAAGTGGTCGCCCTGGATCGGCGTGATGAACCTCTGGAACCTCTCCGCGCCGGGCTGGACGCGCGACAACGAAGAATACTGGTGGTCGATCACCAACCCCGACGGCACGCCCCGCCCGGCCTACAACGCGCTCCTCAACGCCCGCCAGAACGGCACCCTGCCGTAACGCGTGGCGCTCGCATGACGGGCGCAGCCGTTAGGCGGCCCGCCACCGGGGCCCGGGGCCGGGAGGCCTCGGGTCTTGGGACGCGACGGCGGCGGGCTCCGTGCAGCGCGGCCCGAAATGGCGGCGTGACACGTGGCGGAGCGGCTAGACTTGCGGGTGTAACTCCACGTGGGGCACTGCTGTGACGATCAGGTCGCTTGCGCGCCGGCTTCTCCCGCGTCTCGTCCTCCTCAGCCTGGCCCTGAGCACCGCCGCGTGCGGCAGCCTGCCGTTCTTCAAGAGCGGCCCCGGCGACGCCAAGGGCGTGGGCGTGCAAGCGCACCTCTGGGGCTATCCCGACACGACCGACCGTGACCTGGGCCTGGCGCGCGACGCGGGCTTCACCTGGGTAAAAGTGAACTTCCCGTGGGCGTACATGGAGGGCGACGCCAAGGGCCGCTTCGAATGGAACGAGCCCGACCGCATCGTGGACGCGGTGCAGCGAGCGAACCTGAAGCTCATTGCCCGTGTGGGGATGCAGCCCGCCTGGGCGCGCAGCGATCGGGTGTTCCCCGAGGTCGGGCCACCGGACCGCATGGCTGACTGGGGCGATTTTCTCTACGCCCTCAGCCAGCGCTACAAGGGGCGAATTGCGGGCTACGAGATCTGGAACGAGCCGAACCTGGCGCGCGAGTGGGGAAACCAGCCGCCCAGCGCGGCCGACTACGTGAAGCTGCTGCGCATCGCCAACCTGGCGATTCGCAAGGGCGACCCGGACGCGCTGATCATCAGCGGCGGCCTGTCGCCCACGACGGACATGAGCGACCGAGCGCGGGCGGACACCGTGTACTTGCAGGAGATGTACGCCGCCGGGGCGAAAGGGCTGTTCGACCTGCTGGGGGTCCACGCGGCGGGCTTCAAGGCGCCGCCGGAGATGGACCCGGGCGAGGTGGCCAAGAACCCCGAGCTGACCAATCACGATCCCAGCCCCGAGGAGCTGCGCCGCGCGTACTCCTTCCGCCACGTCGAGGACCTGCGGAAGATCATGGAGGAGAACGACGACGGCGCCCACCACATCGCCATCCTGGAGATGGGCTGGACGAGCGACCCGCGGCCCGACTCGCCGTACAAGTGGCACGCGGTGACCGAGGACGAGAAGGCCAACTACCTCGCGCGAGCCGTGCAATACGCGCAGGAGCACTGGAAGCCGTGGCTCGGTCCGATGATCATCTGGACGCTCGCCGACCCGTCCTGGAAGGCGGACCAGGAGCAGACCTACTGGGCGATCACCAGCCCGGATGGGACGCCGCGCCCCGCCTACGATGCGCTGAAGCGCCTCCTCAAGTAGCCGCCCGCGCGGGGCCGCGCCCTCACCCCCAGCCCCTCTCCCAGGGGGAGAGGGGGGTAGGCTGCGCCGCTCCGTGGGAAGGCCAGTGACGCTCGCTTTATTCTGGGCCCCCGGGTGAGGGCGGACGAGGCCCGGTGATCCGGTAATATTCGCCGCGCGTATCTCTCGTGACGCGTGCTGGACGGCGCGGCCGCCGGCGGCGATCTCGACGCGAGAGGAGTCTAGGACGATGGGTACGATAGCGGTGGCGTTCCCGGTTCTGCCCGGCAAGTCGGAAGACGGGCGGCGCTTCGCCCAGGAGGCAACCGAGCGGCAGCGCGAGACCAGCGAGTCGTTCCGGCGCATGGGCATCACGCGCGAGTCGTGGTACCTGCAGTCTACGCCACAGGGCGACCTGGTCATCGTCTACATGGAAGCCGACGATCCCCTGAAGGCCTTCCAGGCCTGGGCGGCATCCACCGATCCCTACGACCAATGGTTCAAGCAGCGGGCGGCCTCGGTTTGTGGCATCGACTTCAACCAGCCGCTGCCGGCGCTGCCCGAGCAGGTCTTCCATTGGGCGGCCGGCTAGCGGCCGCACCGAGCGCCGGGGAGGAGCCGTGGAGCTGTACGGGAAGCGGGCGATCGTGACGGGCGGTGGCAACGGGATCGGCAAGGCGTCGGCGCTGCGCCTGGCCGGCGAGGGCGCGGCGGTGGCGGTGGTTGACCGCGACGAAGCGGCGGCGGCTGTCACGGTCGCGGCGATCGAGCAGGCGGGGGGCCGCGCGCTCGCGCTGCGCGCTAACGTTACACGGCGCGGCGAGGTCGACGCGATGGTGGAGCGAGTACGAGCCGCCTGGGGCGGCGTGGACGTGCTCCTGAACAACGCCGGCGGATCGCTCACCAGCCACTTCCTCGACCTCGACGAGGACGAGTGGGACCAGGTCGTCGACCTCAACCTCAAGGCCGCGTACCTGTGCTCGCGGCCGGTCGCGCGCCTCATGGTGGAGCAGCGCGCGGGCCGCATCGTGAACGTGACGTCGAACTATGGGGTGACGGGCTCCGCTGTGCGGGCCCACTATTCGGCGGCGAAGGCCGGCATCATCGGACTCACGAAGGCGATGGCGCTGGAGCTGGCGCCGTACGGGATCACGGTGAACGCGGTCGGGCCGGGGCCGACGGCGACCGAGCGCGTGCGCGGCAAGTACACGGCTGAGGAGTGGGCCGAGCGCGGGCGCGGCATCCCGATGGGCCGCTGTGGCGAGCCGGAGGACATCGCGGAGGCCGTGGTCTTTCTCGCGAGCGACCGCGCCCGCTACATCACGGGCCAGACGCTGCACGTCAACGGCGGGCTGGTCATGCCGTGAGGAGCGCTGAGTGCTGGGTGCGGAGTGGAACGGCGGGAATTAGGACTCGTCGCTCAGCACTGGGCGCTCCATGCGCTGGTGCCAGATGCCGGCGTCGAGGAAGTGGGGGCCACCGGCGACGAAGCCGAAGCGGGCGTAGAAGGGCCGGGCGTGCAGCTGGGCGGCCAGGTGGACCGAACGGAGGCCGCGCGCGGCGGCCTCGGCCAGCAGCGCACGTAGCAGCGCGCTGCCCACACCCGCGCCGCGCGCCGCCGGCAGGACGGCCATCCGGCCGATGCGGCCGCTATCGCCCTCGATCACCAGGCGGCCCGTCCCAACCGGCCGGTCGTCGAGCCAGGCCAGGACGTGGAAGGCATCGCGGTCGTGCTCGTCTAGCTCCTCCTCGAACGGCACGCGCTGCTCGTCGACGAACACGGCGAGACGGATGGCGCAGGCCCGCGCCCAGTCGGCCGGCGACGTGACGGGCTGGCAGCGCACGCCTATCCCCGATCCCCGGCGTCCCAGGGGGCGTCGAGTAGGGCTTGCACGGTGGGATGCGCGGCGCGGCGCGCAGCGACCCAGGCGGCGGCGTCCTGCACGGCGACGGCGGCGCGCGTCAGCCCCTCCTGCACGCGCTCGGGCGCGGTGCCGCCGTGCGACCGCCGCGCGGCCACGGAGCGCGCGGCGGTGATGCCGACCGCGTCGGGCTCGAAGTCGGGCGAGAAGCGGCGCAGCTCGTCGAGCGTCAGGTCGGGCAGCTCGCGGCCCTCGGCCTGGCAGTAGCGCACTAGCTCGCCCACGACGCGATGGGCCGTGCGGAACGGCACGCCGCGCTGGGCGAGGTGGTCGGCCAGGTCCGTCGCGGTGCTGAAGTCGGCGCCGGCGGCGGCGCGCATCCGCTCCGTGCGGAAGCGGGTGGTGGCGACCATCTCGGCGGCGATGCGCGTGCAGGACTGCACGGTGTCCACGGCGTCGAAGAACGCCTCCTTGTCCTCTTGCAGGTCCTTGTTGTACGCGAGCGGCAGCCCCTTGAGCACCGTGAGCAGCGCCAGCAGGTTGCCGTTCACGCGGCCGGCCTTGCCGCGGATCAGCTCGGCCATGTCGGGGTTGCGCTTCTGCGGCATGATCGAGCTGCCGGTGGCGTAGGCCTCGTCGATCTCGGCGAAGCCGAACTCGGCGCTGGACCAGACCACCCACTCCTCGCCCAGCTGCGAGAGGTGGGTCTGGACCAGAGCGAGCGCCGCGGCGGTCTCCACCGCGAAGTCGCGGTCGGAGACGGCGTCGAGGCTGTTGCCGGCGACCGCGTCGAAGCCGAGCAGCCCCGCCACGTACTCGCGGTCGAGCGGGTAGGGCACGCCGGCCAGAGCGCCGGCGCCGAGCGGCAGCACGTTGACGCGGGCGTAGGCGTCGCGCAGCCGGGCCACGTCGCGCGCGGCGCGGGCGGCGTGTGCCAGCAGATGGTGGGCGAGCAGGACGGGCTGCGCGCGCTGGAGATGAGTGTAGCCGGGCATGACCGCGTCGGGGTAGGCGCGAGCGCGGTCCAGCAGGGCCTCTTGCAGCCTCACGGCTGCCGCCACCTGCTCGACGATGGCCGCACGCGCGAACAGGCGCAGGTCGAGCGCCGCCTGATCGTTGCGGCTGCGGGCGGTGTGCAGGCGGCCGGCATCGTCGCCGATGCGGGCGGCGAGCCGCCCCTCGACCAGGGTATGCACGTCCTCCCAGGCGGGGTCGAGCGCCACCTCGCCGGCCGCCAGCTCCTGGCAGACCGCGCCGAGCCCGGCGACGATGCGCTGGGCGGCGGCGAGCGGCAAGATGCCCTGGCGAGCCAGCATGCGGCAGTGGGCGAGACTGCCCAGGACGTCCTCGGCGTAGAGGCGCACGTCGAACGGGAGCGAGGCGCCGAACGCCTCGGCGCTCGCGCTCGCCGCCTTCTCGAACCGGCCGCCCCAGAGCTTCATCGGAGGCCAGGGGCCGGCGGTTGGGGGGCGGGGCCGTCGGGCCCCTCCCCGGGGCCGAGCGCTCCGCCCTCGCTGTCGGGCAGGCCGAGCGCGTCGCTGGCGCCGCTCGTGAGGAGCTGGGCCGCGGCCTGCGTGCGGAGCGGCAGCCCCCACAGCTCGATGAAGCCCAGCGCCGCCTCATGCGAGAAGGTGTCGCCCTTGTCGTAGGTGGCGAGCGCGGCGTTGTAGAGCGAGTTGGGCGACTTGCGGCCAGTGACTCTCAGGGCGCCCTTGTATAGTCGCACCTGGACGGTGCCGCTGACGAAGCGCTGCGAGCTGGCGACGTAGGCGGCGAGGTCCTGATGGTGCGCCGAGAACCACAGTCCGTTGTAGATTAGCGTCGCAAGCTGCCTGGCGACTTCCCGCTTGAACTGCGCCTGGTCCTTGCTCAGCGTGAGCTGCTCCAGGGCCGCGTGGGCGGCATGGAGCACCACGGCCGCGGGCGCCTCGTAGACCTCGCGCGACTTGATGCCGACGAGCCGGTCCTCGACCTGGTCCAGTCGGCCGACGCCGTGCGCGCCGGCGAGCTGGTTGAGGCGTTCGATCAACCGGACGCCGTCCAGGCGCTCGCCGTCGAGGGCGACCGGGATGCCGCGCTCGAACTCGATCTCGACGTAAGCAGGTGTGTCCGGCGCGCGGGCCGGGTCGGTCGTCCACTGCCACACGTCGTCGGGCGGCTCGGCCCACGGGTCTTCCAGCACGCCCGCCTCGATGCTGCGGCCCCACAAGTTCTCGTCGATGCTGTAGGGGCTGCTAGCGGTGATGGGCACGGGAATGCCGTGGTCGGCGGCGTATTTGATCTCCTCCTCGCGGCTCCAGCGCCACTCGCGCACCGGCGCGATGACTTTGAGGTCGGGCGCGAGCGCGCCGACGGACACGTCGAAGCGCACCTGGTCGTTGCCCTTGCCGGTGCAGCCGTGGGCCACGGCGGTCGCCCCCTCCTGGCGTGCGTAGTCGACGAGGATCTTGGCGATGAGCGGCCGGGCGAGGGCCGTGGCGAGCGGATAGGCATCGCCGTAGATCGCGCCTGCCTGGAGCGCCGGAAAGACGAAGTGGCGCACGAACAGGTCCTTGGCGTCCACTACATAGGCCGTGGAGGCGCCGGTGCGCAGGGCCTTCTCGCGAATGGCGGTGAAGTCGCGCTCGTTGCCGACGTCGGCCGTCACGGCGACGACGTCCATGTGATAGTGCTCGTGCAGCCAGGGGATGGCGACCGACGTGTCGAGGCCGCCGGAGTACGCGAGAACCACTTTGTCCACAGGGCACCTTCCGCATGCTGGGGGAGCGCGCCAGCCGAGGGCCATCCGACGCCATACGGCCCCCGCCGGCACTCTCTTACCATAGGCTATCGGGCGGGGCGCACGCCAGCAGGAATGCCCGGCCCTTGGCCCCCATCCTGGGGAGAGGTGGGGGACACCCCCACACCCCCGGTGAAGAGGGAGAGGAGGAGCAGGTTGGGGAGATACCCGCAAACCCCCGGCAGGGGAGCGCCCCTGCACCCCCGGGGAGAAGCTCGGGGGGGGCGCCCCCCGGCACGGGGGCCCTCTGCACCCCTGGTGTGCCCGCTCGGGATGTTAGCGGAGGGAGGAGGGGAGGATGTTGAGCTGCATGCGGTACTTGGCGACTGTGCGGCGGGCGATGTTGATGCCGCTCTCGCGCAGGCGGTCGGCGATCTCGGCGTCGGTGAGCGGCCGGTTCTCGCGCTCCACGAACTCCTTGATTACGTCCTTGATGCTGAGCGACGGGGTGAAGAAGTGGCTGAAGGGGATGACCTCGCCGCTGGGCAGCATGACGTACTTGCCGGCCGTGGCGCGGCTCACGGTGGACTCGTGGATGCCTAGCTCCTCGGCGATGGCGGCGCGGCTGAGCGGCTTCAGGTGCCGCACGCCCTCAGCCAGGAACTCGCGCTGCCGACCGACCAGACAGCGCGAGATGTTGTGGAGCGTCTGGCGGCGCTGGTTGATGTTGGCGATGAACAGCTTGGCGCGGCTTACGTACTGCTGGACGTGCTTGCGGTCGTCGGTGTTCAGCGCCGCGGTGCCGTCGCTCGGGTTGCCGAGCTGGGCGTACATCGGGTTGATGCGCAGGAAGAAGCGCCGCGACTCGACCACGTCGATCTCGAAGTCGTCTTCCTTGCGGCTGATGATGACGTCGGGCAGGATGTACATCGAGCGGGTGTCGCGGTCGCGATCGTTGGTGGGCGAGAAGCCGTGCCCGGGGTGCGGGTTGAGCTTGGCCTTGACGAAGTTCCAGACGGCGGCGACCGCGTCGGTGGAGATGTGCAGTTCGTGGGCGATCTTGCCGAACTTGTGCTCACCGAGGTCGAACAGGTGCTCGTCGATGATCTCGCGCGCGTGCGGCTGCTCGATGCCGTTGCGGGCCAGGTAGTCGAGCTGCAAGAGGAGGCACTCGCGCAGGTTGCGGGCGCCGACGCCGATGGGCTCCAGGCCCTGCAGGACGCTCAGAACGTGCCGCACACGACGCACGTCCACTTCCAGCTCGTAGGCCGCCTCGTCCACCGTACACGACAGGTAGCCTTTGTCGTCGAGGCTGCCCACCAGGTACTCGGCGATCGGGATGTCTTCGTCGTCCAGCAGGGTGCCCAGCTCTGACAGCAGGACCTCCGCCAGGGTCTGCTCGGATGCCACCTGTGTAAGCGGATCGAAGTCGTCGTCGCCGGCGCTTTGCTGCGGCTGCAGGTTCTCCTCGTAGGTGACCTCGCCGCTGCGCGGGAGCACGTCGTCGGACTTCTGGCGCTGCAAACAGCGAGGACAGACGCTGCCCTGCAGCTCGGTCCCGCACACGGGGCAGGTGGGGATGTCGACGAGCTCTAGCGCCGGGTTGTCGTTCAGCTCCTCGTTAATCGCCTGCTGCAGCTCGAGCGACGACAGCTCCAGAATGTAGTTGGCCGCGACCAGCCGCGGCGAGACCTTGACGGTCTGGAGAAGACTTGTGTCCTGGCTAAGGTCGAGTTCCATGAAGGGGCCTCTCCGCGGCGCGAGGTAGCGCGGCTAGCGCGCCCATATAGCAAGATTTGTGCCGGACACAAGGTACGCAACTTCCGTGCCATCGCCCGCCAGGACGAGTTGCTGAGCTCCTCGGGCGGGCCGCCGCGTGGTGAGCGCGGGCACCCGCGTGCTAATAGTGCAAGGAAGAGACTGGTAGAGCAGCGGGAGGCAGAACGGTGAGGTGGCTCGTAGGATTCGCGCTAGGCGTGCTGGGCGGCTGGGCGCTCGGGTGGGCGGCCGGCCCCCGGGGCGCGCGACTGAGAGACGCGGGGCCGCGCTGGCTGGGGGTGGCGGGGCCGGGCGCCGCCGACTCGGGGGGACGAGCAGGCGGCGCCCGGCGCTACGATGGCCTGCTCGAAGACGATCGCCTGACGCGGGTGGCGCGCAAGCGTATTCTTGAGCGCGACGTCGACGACCGGCGCGTGGACGTGACGACCGTGGACGGGGTGATGTACCTGCGGGGGCGGCCACGCACGAGCCAGGACGCGGCGGCGATTGTGGACGTGGCGGAAACCACGCCTGGCGTGACGAAGGTGGTGAACGAGCTGAAGCCGCTCGACCAGGAGGAGAGCGCGGCCCCGGCGACGAAGAGCGGGGCGTAGCGCGAGCCAGGCCTCGTCCGGTAACTCACCTGGGGACACGCCGAAGCGGCGCCCCCGGGGGCGCCGCTTCGGCGTGTCTGTGCGTGCATGGGATGCGCTTAGAGGGATTTGATCGCCTTCTCGGCGCGTCGGAAGCCGTCGTCTACCATGTCCTCGACTTCCTCGAGGATTCCGAGCAAGGCAGGCTTTAGCTCCGGCAACACCCGGTCCACCAGGAACTCACGGGCAGCCTCCGTGCGCTCCTCGTTGAAGGCGAGGTCGCGGGCGCGGCCCCAGGCGCGGCCCGAGATGGTTTCCGGCTCGGGGGGCGGTGGTGCCTGCCTGCGGCGCAGCATGAAGGCGGCGGCACCGGCGACCAGTGCGGCGCCGACGATGGCAGCCACGGCCATGGTGGGGCTGCCGCCTTCCTCTTCCAGGTCGTCCAGGGTCTCTAGGTTGTCGACCATGGGCTCTCACTACTCCCTTCCGGTGTGACGCCGGCGCAGGCGGCGCGATGTCGTGGCCACGCGGCCGGACAGACGCCGCGGCAAGCCGGGGCCGCGGACCCACTCAGTCGCTGGCTAGCCCGTGCTCTGCCAACTTGCGTTCCAGGGCGGCCAGGTCGAGCCCGAGGAGCTTCGCCGCCTGGTGCCGATTGCCGCGGCTCCGCTCCAGCGCGTGGCCCACGAGGTAGGACTCAATGCCGGCCATGATCTGCGCCAAGTCTTGCCCCTGCTGCAATTTCTGGTCCAGGTTGATCACCCCGACCTCGCCGGAAGGATCGACCTGCAGGTGCTCGCGCGTGATCACGCCTCCCTGAGACATCACGACGGCTCGTTGGACGGCGTGCTCCAGCTCGCGCACGTTGCCGGGCCACTGGTGCTCCAGCAGCGCCTGCATCGCGTCCTCGGAGATGCGGGCGGGCGGCGAGCCGGCGGTGTAGCGGTGCTTGTTCAGGAAGTGCTCCACGAGCAGCGGCACGTCTTCCTGGCGCTCGCGCAGCGGCGGCATGAAGATCCGAATGACGTTCAGGCGGTAGAACAGGTCCTCGCGGAAGTTGCCCTGGTCGACCTCGTGGCGCAGGTTCTTGTTCGTGGCGGCGATGACGCGGCAGTCCACCTTCACCGGGACCGTTCCGCCGACGCGCTCGAACTCCTTTTCCTGGAGCACGCGGAGGAGTTTCTTCTGCGTGCCGAGCGTCATCTCGCCGATCTCGTCGAGGAAGATGGTGCCCTTGTGCGCCATCTCGAAGCGGCCCTTCGCCTGCGTTGCCGCGCCGGTGAACGATCCCTTCTCGTGGCCGAACAGCTCGTTCTCCAGGAGCGTCTCCGGTAGCGCGGCGCAGTTGACCTTCACGAGCGGCCCGTCGCGGTAGGTCGAGTAGAGGTGCAGGGACTCGGCCACGAGCTCCTTGCCCGTGCCGGTCTCGCCGGTAATCAGCACGGTGGCGTCGGTCTGGGCCACCCGGCCGATCAGCTTGTACACCTCCTGCATCGCCGGCGTGCTGCCGATGATGCGCTCGGTGAGATCGCGGCCCTCGAGCTGGCCGCGCAGCTTGCGCACCTCCGAGGCGAGGCGGTCGTGCTCGAAGAAGCGCTGCACCGTCAGCAGCACGTCTTCCAGCTCGAAAGGCTTGGTGATGTAATCGAACGCGCCGAGCTGGATCGCCTGAATGGCCGAGCTGGACGTCCCGTACGCGGTCATAAGGATCACGGGCACGCCGAGGTCGCGCTCCTTGAGCCGACGCATCACCTCCATGCCGTCCCAATCAGGCATACGGAGGTCGAGCAGCATCAAGTCGGGCGAGGCGACGCTGGCCGCCTGCAGGACCTCTTTCCCCGACCGCGCCTCAACTGTCTCAAAGCCTTCACCGCCCAGGAAGTCCTTGAGCAGGCTGCGAATCGCCCCATCGTCGTCGGCAATGAGAATGCGGCGCCGGCTGGACGGGTCCGCGGTCTGACGCGAATCGTCGAGGACTTTGGCCATTGAGAGCCTCCACTGGGGTTAGGGAGCCGCCGAGTGCCGGACTGTGACTAGCTGGCGGGCGAAGAACTGCTCGCCGCGGCTGTCGACGAGCGAGAGCACCAAGGTGTACCGCCCGTCGGGGAGCGCCGAGGTGTCCCAGGTGTCCAAAACCCCGGCGCGCACCGGTTGCGTGCGTGACGGCCCGATGAACTGCCAGGCCGAGGGCGCGTCGCCCTCGCCGTATTGTACAGCATAGCGGTCGAAATACGGGGCACTTGCGCTCCCCAGGATGGGCACGACGCCGTCCACGGTCTGGTCGCTGGTTGGATAGGTCAGCTCGACCTCGTTGGGGAGGTTCGCCCACGGATGATAAGTTGGGCTCGCGCCGGCACTCGCCGGGGTGGCGGTCGCCGGGGGCCGGCCAACGACGAGCCGGACCACGGGCGCCCCGGCGGCGGGGGTGCGACTCGGCGTGGGTACGGCGGTGGGGAGGGGGAGCGGCGTCGGCGAACGCGTTGGCCGCGGTGTGAACGTGGGCAGGGGGGCGAGCGTGGGCCCCAGCACGACGCGCGAGCTGACGGCGGTCGGCGGAATGGGGGTAGGGCTGGGCGTCGGCGTGGTCGTGGGCGCGTTCTCCCAGGGCGCCTGCGGCCGGCCCGTCTGCGGGCCGTGCAGGTCGCAGTATTCGGTGGGCGCGTACGGCCCCTCGCCGCTCTGGGCGCCGCCGAAGGTGCGAAACTCCACGTTCTGGAGCGGACAGTACTCCGTCGCCAATTTGTTCGACTGCTTGTCGATGGCCACGCGCAGCTTCGGGGCGTTCGCTGGCCGCGGCGGGTGCTCTGCCAGGAACCAGTCGGTGGTCGTGGCGCAGCCGGGCGCGGCCAGGTAGCCGGTCGCCGTGCAGACGCTGCCCCGGATGAGCCCGTCGGGCGGCTGGTACGGCTCGGGCGGTGTGCCCTCCAGGGCCTTCTCCATGAAGTCGTGCCAGATGAGCCCGGCCCCCGACGAGCCGAGCACGAAGCGCATCGGATGGCCGTCGCTGTTGCCTACCCAGACGCCGGCCAGCAAGCTCGGCGTGTACCCCACGGTCCAGCTATCGCGGTAGTCGTCGGTCGAGCCGGTCTTCACCGAGGCGGGATGCGACAGCCGGAGCGGGTTGTTGACCCCGAACGTCTCGAGGCGCGCGTTGTTGTCGGCAAGGATGTCGCTGATCATGAAGGTCAGGCGTGGATCGACCGTGGGCTCGGTGGGCGGCGGCGCCCGCTCCTCCAGCACGTGCCCATTCGAGTCCTCGATGCGGAGGATCGGGTCCGTCGGGACGACGTAGCCGCCGTTGGCGAGGGTCTGGTAGGCGCCGGCGAGCTCCAGCAGCTTCACCTCCGTGCCACCGAGGGTGAAGCTCAAGCCGTACTGATGGTCCTCCGAAAGGCTGGTGATGCCTAGCTGCCGGGCCAGGCGGACCGCCTCGCGGACGCCAACGTACTGCAGCACCTTCACGGCCGGGATATTGAGCGAGTTGCCCAGCGCGCGGCGCAGCGTGACCGGCCCGCGAAAGCGCTTGTCGAAGTTCTCGGGGGAGTAGAAGCGGTTCGGCCCGTCGGGGAAGCGCGTCGGCTGGTCGAGGACCACCGTCGCCGGGCCGAAGCCGCGCTGGAAGGCCGCCAGATAGACGATGGGCTTGATCGCCGAGCCGGGCTGGCGGTCGGCGATCGTCGCGTTCACCTGGCCGTCGATGTTGGCGTTGAAGTAGTCGGGGCTGCCGACCATTGCCAGGATCTCGCCGGTCCGCGGGTCGAGCGCGACCAGGCCGGCGTTGCGCGCGTCCTGACGCGCGAGGGTCGGGATGTGCTTGGCGACGACCTCCTCGGCGATGCGCTGCGTGTCCGGGTCGAGGGTCGTGTAGACGCGCAGGCCGGCCTGGAACAGCGCCCGCTGCCCGTACTTCTGAGCGAGCAGGTCGCGGACGTACATGACGAAGTGTGGCGCCACGATGCGCCCGGCGTCGGGCGTGGTGTACGTAAGCGGCTCGGCCTTGGCGGCCTCGGCGGTGGCGGCGTCGATGTAGCCGTGGCGGACCATCAGGTCCAGCACCTGCGCCTGGCGCTGGTGGGCGGCGGCGGGGTCCTTGAAGGGGTCGTAGACCGCGGGGAGCTGCGGCAGCCCGGCGAGCATCGCGCACTCGGCCAGCGACAGGTCCTGCACCGACTTCCCGAAATAGGTCTGCGCCGCGGCCTCTACCCCGTAGGCCAGGTTCCCATAGTAGATCTCGTTCAGGTACATCTCGAGGATCTGGTCCTTGGAGTAGGTGCGGGAAAGCTGGAAGGCGAGGATCGCCTCGCGGATCTTGCGGCTGAAGCTGACCTCGTAGCGCTCCTCGGGCGGGATCAGCACGTTCTTGACGAGCTGCTGAGTGATCGTGCTGCCGCCGCCCACCACGCGCCCGGCCTCGAGGCCCTCGCGCGCGGCGCGCGCGATACCGCGCAGGTCGATGCCGGGGTTGGTGAAGAAGTCGGCGTCCTCCGTGGCCACCGTCGCGTTGATCAAGTAGGCGGGCACTTCCCCGAGCGTGACCATTGTGCGCTTGCCCGCCTGCTGGTCGAAGACCTGGTAGAGGGTGTTGCCGTAGCGGTCGAGGATCTCCGTGGTCTTGAAGAGGGGGCGCTCGGGCAGCGCGGCCACCGACGGCAGGTCGCGCACGACCGACTGGTAGGCGGCCAGGCTCACCCCCACACCCAGCGATACCACGGCAAACAACACGATGGGGACGGCCACCGCCAGGGTCAGCAGGACACGGCGGAGGACGGCGAAGCGTGCGCCGTGCGGCCGGCGGGGACCCTGGCGCAGCCGCGCATTGCGGCGGGCCATGCGGGCAGTGGGGGAAGGGCGCACGTACTGACTCCTGCCACGCGCGGGGCCGCTGCGCGGACCGTGCCAGCGCGTCACCGGGCCTCTGTGGGTATAGTACGCGCCGGCAACCGTAGATTGCCACCGTATAATCAGCGGATAATGCGGGCGGCAAAGGAGGTGGCAATGAAGCGAGCCGCGCTAATGTCGCTGTTGCTCTGCGCGCTGGGGCTCCTGGCGAGCGCCCCGATGGTCCGGGCCGCGCAGGACACGCTGGAGCTCGATGAGGACACCATCCGGCAGATGGTGCGCGACGCGAACTCGGACGCGCTCTATAGCGTGGCCTACCGCACGGGCAACACCGACACGCTAAGCCAGGCCTGGGGGGGCGAGGCGCTGCTGACAATGCAGGAGGACATCGCCAACCTGCGCTTCGCCGGGCAGTACATCGATCCGCAGCTGGAGGACATGCAGTTCGACCACATCGAGCAGCTCGGCCCGGGCCGCATCCGCGTCGTGACCGTCGAGCGCTGGCTGGCACGGCTGTACCAGATCGGCGGCGCTTACCTCGGCTACCAGCGCCAGGTCGTCGAGAACCGCTACCTGCTCGCGCGCGACGGCGATGCCTGGCACATCATCGAGGCCGACCAGGAGATCCAGGGCGGCGATCCCGTGTTTCGCCCGGGCGAGCCCGAACAACCCGAACAAGAACAATAGGAGTGGGGGGCCAGCGGCCAGTACTCCTAGCCCCTATCCTCCCGACCCGTGGCCCCATTCGGCGGGAGCCCGATGAGCGGCGTGCCGTCGCGGTCGTGGGCGATAAGCTCCTGGATGTAGAGCGAGAGGTAGCCCGCGTGGCGGGCCTGAAACGCCGGGTCGCGCCAGTCGTCGCCCGTCATGCGCCCGCGACAGGTGGCCGCGCCGCAGCCGCAGTCGAGCGTCCAGCGGTCAGTGTCCGTCGTGCCGTAGTCGAAGGTCAGCTCGTCGCCGGGCGCCACGTCGCGGCGGGCCACCACGGCGACAGAGCCGCGGACGCCGCAGTTCGGGTCGCAGCTGTGGTTCATGTAGTCGACCGGCTCGATCTCGTCGGCTGCCATCGGTCCCACGAACATGTCGTACCAGACCTGCACCGGGAAGTCCCGTAGCTCCTCCGGCAAGGCCCACATCTCGGCGGTCGTCATGATGCGATTGCCCCAGATCGCGACTAGCTCGTGGCGCGGAATTGGGGCGACGGCGATGAGGCCCCGGCCGCCAAGGGAGCTGGCGCCCAGACGGGCCTTGGGCGTCAGCCAGGAGTGGGATGCGCGGTGCGGCGGCGTCATACGGCGCGAAGGGCGACCGCCTCCTGCAAGGCGATTGGCAGCACCTCGTCCATGTGGTCCACGGGGACGAAGCGCACCTCGCGCTTCACGTCGGCCGGCACGTCGCCGAGGTCCTTCAGGTTCTTGCGCGGCAACACGAACGTCTTGATGCCGGCGCGGTGCGCGGCGAGGACCTTTTCGCGCAGGCCGCCGACCGGCAGCACGCGCCCGCGCAGCGTGATCTCGCCCGTCATGGCCACCTCGCGGCGCACGGGACGCCGCGTAAGCGCCGAGATCAGCGCCGTCGCCATGGTGATCCCCGCCGACGGCCCGTCCTTCGGGATGGCGCCGGCCGGCACGTGCAGGTGCACGTCGCTGCGCTCCCAGAAGCGCTCGCGGACACCAAGCTCCTGCGCGCGGGAACGAGCGTAGGACATCGCGGCCTGGGCAGACTCGCGCATGACGTCGCCGAGCTGCCCGGTGAGCGTGACGTTGCCCTTGCCCTCTAGGACCGCCACCTCGATGCCCATTACGTCGCCGCCGGCGGGCGTCCACGACACGCCCGTCGCGACGCCGATCTGGTCTTGCTCCTCGGCTACGCCCGCGAAGTAGCGCGGCGGGCCAAGATACTTCTCCAGGCTGTGCGCGGCGATCGTGTGGGGGGCGCGGTCGCCGGCGGCCACGGCGCGCGCGATCTTGCGACAGACGGCGCCGATCTCCCGCTCCAGGTTGCGGACGCCGGCCTCGTGGGTGAAGGTGCGGATCAGCTCGCGCAGCGCGGCTTCCGAGAAGTGCAGCCGTGACGGGGCCAGGCCGTGCTCCTCGAGCTGCTTGGGCACGAGGAAGCGCCGGGCGATCTGGAGCTTCTCGTCCTCGATGTAGCCGGGCAGCTCGATCACCTCGAGCCGGTCGCGGAGAGCGGGCGGTACGGGGTCGAGCAGGTTCGCAGTGGTGATGAAGAGCACCCGGGACAGGTCGTAGGGCACGTCGAGGTAGTGATCGCTAAAGGCGGTGTTCTGCTCGGGGTCGAGGACTTCGAGCAGCGCCGCGGACGGGTCCCCGCGAAAGTCCACGCCCACCTTGTCGATCTCGTCGAGCATGAACACCGGGTTCACCGTGCCGGCCGCGCGCATCGTTTGGACGATGCGGCCCGGCATGGCGCCGACATAGGTGCGGCGGTGGCCGCGAATCTCGGCCTCGTCGCGGATACCGCCGAGCGAGACGCGCACGAACCGCCGGCCCATCGCGGCGGCGATCGAGCGGCCGAGGGAGGTCTTGCCGACGCCCGGCGGGCCGACGAAGCAGAGGATGGGGCTGCGCATGCGGGCGCCCGCCAGCTTGCGCACCGCCATGTATTCCAGGATGCGCTCCTTGACTTTGTCGAGGCCGTAGTGCGCCCGCTCGAGGACCGCCGCCGCCTCGGCGATGTCGAGCTGGTCCTCGGTGGCATGGCTCCAGGGCAGCGTCACCAACCAGTCCAAGTAGGTGCGCACGACGCCCATCTCGGGCGAGCCAGGCGGGATGGCGGCCAGGCGCTCGAGCTCCTCTTCCGCCTTGGCGCGGACAGCCTCGGGCATGCCGCTGGCGGCGAGCTTCTCGCGCAGCTGCATCACGTCGCGGGTGAGCGTGTCGGCCTCGCCAAGCTCCTTCTGGATGGCCTTCATCTGCTCACGCAGGAGGTACTCGCGCTGGCTCTTGTCTACCTCTTCCTGCACGGCCGTGTGGATTTTGCTCTGCAGCTCCAGCACGTCCAGCTCTTTGCCCAGGAGCAGGCTGACCTTCTGGAGGCGCTCGGCGGTGTCCAGCGTCTCCAGCAGCTCCTGCCGCTGCGCGACGGTCAAGTCGAGGTCGGACGCCACGAAGTCCGCCAGGGGGCCCGGCTCGTCGATGTTCATGGCGGCCACGTAGTGGTCGTCAGGGATCGACGGGCTGAGCTTCGTGCAGCGCTCGTACAGCGAGACGACGGCGCGCAGCAGCGCCTCGCCCGCGTTGTCCGTGGGCGCGACCTCCTGGGCCGGCACCCCGCGCACCCGCATGTACGGCTCGTCGTGGAGCACCTCGGTCAGCTGCACGCGGCGCTGGCCCTGCACGAGGATGGAGGTCGTCCCGTCGGGCATCTTCAAAACCCGGCCGATGATGGCCTCCGTGCCGACCGCGTATACGTCCGCGGCGGTCGGCCGCTCGACGTCGGCTTCCTTCTGGGCGACGACGAGGATCGTGCGATCGGGCGCGAGCATCGCCTGCTCGACCGCGCGGAGCGAGCGCTCGCGGTCGATGAACAGCGGCGTCACCAGGTGCGGAAAGACGACAGTATTCCGAACCGGCAGGACGGGTAACTCGATCATCTCCGGTCGCTTGGTGCGGCGGCGGGGCGGCGAACGACGGGCTACGGACAAAGCAGCACTCCTGGGTAGGGTCGGAACTCAGCCGGGCGGGGGCCTTAACCGCGGCTGGGGAACTGCGCCCTCCGTTCACACGGCAGCGCCGATAAGAAAAGGGGAACTACCACAGGTTGAGGGTAGTTCCCCCGGGAGCGGTCGATGGGATTCGAACCCACGGCCTCAATCTTGGGAGGATTGCGTGCAGCCACTACACCACGACCGCCCGGAAAGCGTCGCGCACTCGCGGCGTCCCCGTCGCTCCAAACTATACCGCCCGGCGGCCCGACTGTCAAGCATCGGGGACACCTGCCTAGGGCTATTCACTGCTCTAACGAGCGAGTGAGCAGCGGCAAGCCGCCATCGACTTGAGCGGCCAGCCAGCGGCGCGCGTCGGGCAGGAACACGAAGCCGCGCCGACGTAGCACGTTGAGCGCAGT
>Ga0209062_1001101_pt1 | contig 54780 bp, 61 predicted proteins | sample Coa_R2_2_FD_187158 | JGI IMG/M metagenome (GOLD analysis project Ga0209062, IMG submission 187158) | Surface soil microbial communities from Centralia Pennsylvania, which are recovering from an underground coalmine fire - Coalmine... | ecosystem: Environmental > Terrestrial > Soil > Unclassified... | reverse complement strand
GATCCCCCTCCATCACCGGCACCCCGCTGATGCCGCGCTCGCTCATCAGCCGCGCCAGATCCTGCACCGATGTCTCCGGCGTGACCGTGACCACCTCGGTCGTCATCACGTCCTGCGCACGCATCCCATACCTCCTTGTCCTGCCAGTGCGGCCTCATGACCCATTCTTCAAGCGGCCGCTTTGATCGAGATCAATTGTCATATTGGATGCGCCGGCTGGAAATTAAACCGCCGTTTCCGGCACGTTGGGCGGCCGCCGGTCCCGAGCACCGACGGCCGCAAAGCCGTACCGGGCGGGGTCACGCCCATGCCGGCGCCATGACGAAAGTCATGATATCCGGTGCAAGGCCATAATGAAACGCAGAACGGCGCACGACCCTGATCCCGCTTTCAGAGCGGGCCGCCCCCGCAGCAGGCCCGCTCGTGGTCCCGCGAGTGCGGGATCGCCTGCGGATATGCCGCCGCTGCGGCGGCGGCGCCGGCGCGCCGGTCCGGCTATCCCGCCGGCAGCGGCCCGAGCAGCTCGGGCTCGGGAGTGAGGATGGTGGCCCGCGCCTCCTCGGGATCGGGAATGCCGCTGACGACCGCCAGAGCGATGACGGCGATGCTGAATACCGCCACTACCAGCAGATCCCATGGATAGGGGATGACGCCCACGCCCTTGACCAAGTCCCGCGGGCCCAGATAGGTCAGCAACCACATGCCGAAGAAGTACGGAATCAGCCACCACGCGCCGCGCCATTCGAGATGGGCAAGCCCGCCCGCGGTTAGCAATTCATAGGCCAGATAGATGGCGAAAAAGATCGCCAGCAGCGCGAACAGCCAGCCGTCGACGACCGCGCCGCTCCAATAGATGATCAGATTGGAAATGATGAAGGCGACGCCGCCGATCAGCCACGGGGCGGCGATCGTGAAGGGTCGCGGGTGCTGGGCGACCGGCAATGTCTTGCGCAAGGTCAGCAAGACCACCGGCCCTATGCCGTAGGACAGCACGACCGCCGAAGAGATGAACGTGACGATCTTCTGCCAGGATGGAAAGGGCAGCAGGACCAGCCCTCCGGCCAGGAACGTGACCCCGAGGCCGACGACCGGCACGCCCTTGTCGTTGAGGCGGGCCAGCCACCTTCCCATCAGCCCTTCCTTGCCGACCGCGTAGAGCACGCGCGCCGTCGTCGTGGCGTAGATGATCCCGGTGCCGGCGGGAGAGACCACCGAATCGATGTAGAGGAGCACGGCCAGCCAGCCCAATCCGAGCAGCGAAGCAAGCCCGGCAAACGGCCCGGCGACGCCGGCAAAGCTCAAATTGGCCCAGCCCCGGGCCAGATCCCGGGGGTTGACGGCGGCGATGAGCGCGAGCTGCAACCCGCAATACAGGACGATGCCGATCACCACCGAACCCACCACGGCGATCGGCAGATTGCGGCGCGGGTTTGCCGATTCGCCGGCCAGTTCCACGGCCTGGCGGAAACCCAGATAGCTGAAAACGATCCCGGAGGTGGAAACCGCGGCCAGCACGCCTTTCACCCCCATCGGCGCAAAGCCGTGCCCGGTCAGATTGCCGAAATTATGGCCGACCACGAGCAGCAGAACGACCGTCAAAGCCGGAACCGCCAGTTTCCACCATACGATTGCCGCATTGAAGCGCAAAAGCCAGCGGATGCCGTAAAAGTTGAGGCTGACGAAGATTGCCAGCAATACGACCGCTTCGACAAAGCCCGGCAGGGTCGCCGCTTCGCCCACTGGCACGATATTTGGCAGATAGTTGTGGGCGTACTTCATGACGGCGAGCACTTCGGCCGGAGCGACGGTGGCGTAGCCGAGAAACACCACCCAGCTCATGACCCGCGCGATCAGGGTGCCGTGGCTGAGCTTGGGGAAGGCGATCACGGCGCCGCCGCGGGGAAAGGCGGTGCTCAGCTCGGCATAGACGAAGGAGAGCAGCAGCACGGCGATGCCGCCGATCACCCAGGCGAGGAGGGCCGCCGGGCCGGCGATCTTGGCGGCGTTCAAGGGGCCGAACAGCCAGCCGGACCCGACAATGCCGCCGACGCTTGCGAACAACAGACCGATCAGCGTGCCTTCGCGGCGCAGCGTAGGAGCGCCTGCCTGTTCCGCCATTTCCATTCTCCCATTCGGGACCATGCGCAGCCGACAAGATTACCATCGCCCGGGTCCGAAAATCCGCACCCGGCATCGCGTTCCTCGCAGAGGCCCGGCTTTCATTCGAATTCGAGGATGACCTGATCGACGGCGAGGCTGTCGCCCGGCCTGGCGCAGATCTTGGCGATGCGGCCGTCGCGGTCGGCGCGCAGAACATTCTCCATTTTCATCGCCTCGATGATGGCGAGCGCCTCGCCCGCCTTGACCTCCTGGCCGGGCGCCACGACGATCGCCGACAGCAGCCCCGGCATCGGCGACAATACCAGCCGCGAAGTGTCCGCCGCCTTCTTCTGCGGCATCAGGGCCAGCAATTGGGCGGCGCGCGGCGTCAGCACGCGGGCGGTGCGCAAGACGCCGCCATGCAGCAGCCGGAATCCGGAGCCCGGCAGGCGCTCGATCTGCACCGTTACCGCCCTGTCGTCGAGCCGCATATGCAGCAAGGGTCGGCCCCCTTGCCAGTCGGTCATTGCGAGATGGCTCTCGCCCGCACTCTCGAGGCGATAAGCCGCGTTCTCGGGGCGGATCGCGACCTTATGCTCGGTGCCGTCGAGCAGCACGACGAGTTCCTGTTCGATCGGCGGCCCCGCCCCGCCGAGCCGGCTGCCCATCGCCACCTCGCGCTCGCGCAGCCGGCGATAGGCGAGCGCGGCCGCCATCAGAATGATCCGGTCCGCCGCGACAAAGCCGTTGGGCGGGGCAAAGCCGCCTGGAAACTCCTCGGCGATGAAATCCGTCGACAACGCCCCGGCGCGAAAGCGGGGGCTTGCCGCCACCGCCGCCAGGAAGGCGATGTTGTGCTGCACGCCCGAGACGTAGAAACCGTCGAGCGCCGCCTGCAGCCGCGCGATCGCGCTGTCGCGATCGGGCCCGTAGGCGATCAATTTGGCGATCATCGGGTCGTAATAGAGGCTGATTTCGGCGCCTTCATAGACCCCCGCATCGAGCCGCAGGCCCTCGCCGGCGGGCGGCTGATAGCGGACGAGCCGGCCGATCGAAGGCAGGAAATTGCGGGCCGGATCCTCGGCATAGACGCGCGCCTCGATGGCCCAGCCGGACAGCCGGATCTGCTGCTGCCGCCACGGCAGCGCCTCGCCGGCCGCGATGCGGATCATCAGCTCGACGAGATCAAGACCGGTGACGATCTCGGTCACCGGATGCTCGACCTGCAGCCGCGTATTCATTTCGAGAAAATAAAAGTTGCGCTCGCGATCGACGATGAATTCGACCGTGCCGGCCGAGCGGTACTGCACGGCGCGGGCCAGTGCGACCGCCTGCCGGCCCATGGCCGCCCGCGTGTTGTCGTCGAGAAACGGGCTCGGCGCCTCTTCGATGACCTTCTGGTGTCGGCGCTGGATCGAGCATTCGCGCTCGAACAGATGGACGATATTGCCGTGGGCATCGCCCAGCACCTGGATTTCGATATGCCGCGGCTCTTCGATATATTTTTCGATGAAGACGCGCTCGTCGGCAAAGCTCGCCTTCGCCTCGCTCGCCGCGGCGCGGAACCCCTCGCGCGTCTCGGCGTCGTTGCGGGCGAGCCGCATGCCCTTGCCGCCGCCGCCCGCGGAAGCCTTGATCATGACCGGATAGCCGATGTCGCGGGCGATCGCGACCGCCGCCTCGGCATCGGGGATCGCCTCGAGATGGCCGGGCACGGTCGCCACCCCGGCCTCGCGGGCGAGCTTTTTCGATCGGATCTTGTCGCCCATCGCGGCGATCGCGGCCGGGTCGGGGCCGATGAAGGTGATGCCGGCATCGGCCAGCGCCGCGGCGAAGGAGGCGTTCTCGGCGAGAAAGCCATAGCCCGGATGCACGGCGTCGGCGCCGCTTGCGCGGCAGGCTTCAAGGATCCGGTCGATGTTGAGATAGCTTTCGGCCGCGGGCGGCGGGCCGATACGGACCGCCTCGTCGGCCTCACGCACGTGCAATGCCTCGGCGTCGGCGTCGGAATAGACCGCGACCGTGGCGATCCCCATCCGCTTCGCCGTGCGCATGATGCGGCAGGCGATCTCGCCGCGATTGGCGATCAGGATTTTTTTGAACATGGAACCGGGCACACCCTTGCACTCGCCGGATCTCGCCGCTCGCCCCCCGTTACCCCCCGATTGCGCAGGCGCGACCATCGTGGCGGGCGGGGGAGGGCGGGAGGTCTGCGCGGAGGATCGTCGCCGGTATTGTCACAGCGGGATGTTGTCGTGTTTCTTCCAGGGATTCTCAAGCCGCTTGCCGCGCAGCATGGCAAGGGCGCGGATGAGCCGCTGCCTGGTGCCGCGCGGCAGGATGATATCGTCGATGAAGCCGCGGCTGGCCGCCACAAAAGGGTTGGCGAATTTCTCGCGGTATTCTTCGGTGCGCGCCTCGATCGCTTTGGGATCGCCGAGATCGGCGCGAAAGATGATCTCGACCGCGCCTTTCGGACCCATGACCGCGATCTCGGCCGAGGGCCAGGCGTAATTGATGTCGCCGCGCAGATGCTTCGAGCTCATCACGTCATAGGCGCCGCCATAGGCCTTGCGCGTGATGACCGTCACCTTCGGCACCGTCGCCTCGGCGTAGGCGAACAGCAGTTTGGCGCCGTGCTTGATGATGCCGCCGTATTCCTGGGCCGTTCCCGGCAGAAAGCCGGGCACGTCGACAAAGGTCACGATCGGGATGTTGAAGCAGTCGCAGAAGCGCACAAACCGGGCGGCCTTACGCGCGCTGTCGATGTCGAGACAACCGGCCAGCACCAATGGCTGATTGGCGACGATGCCGACCGTCGCGCCGTCCATGCGGGCGAAACCGATCAGGATGTTGCGGGCGAAATCGGGGGCGAGCTCGAAGAAGTCGCCGTCATCGACGACCTTTTGGATCAGCTCCCTCATGTCATAGGGCTTGTTCGGGTTGGCGGGAACAAGCGTATCAAGTGAGGGCTCGAGGCGATCGCACGGGTCGCAGCAGGGACGGCGCGGCGCTTCCTCCCGGTTCGAGGACGGCAAAAAATCGAGGAACCGGCGCAGCTCGATCAACGCCTCGACGTCATTCGCAAAGGCGAGATCGGCGACGCCCGAGCGCATCGTATGGGTCAGCGCGCCGCCCAATTCCTCCTGCGTCACGTTTTCATGCGTGACCGTGCGGACGACCTCGGGGCCGGTCACGAACATGTAGGAGGTGTCTTTGACCATGAAGATGAAATCGGTCATGGCCGGCGAATAGACCGCGCCGCCGGCGCACGGCCCCATAATCAGCGAGATCTGCGGAATGACCCCAGAGGCGAGCACGTTGCGCTCGAACACCTCGGCATAGCCGGCCAGCGAAGCGACCCCGTCCTGGATGCGGGCGCCGCCCGAATCGTTGAGGCCGATGACCGGGGCGCCGACCTTCATCGCGTGATCCATGATCTTGCAGATCTTTTCGGCATGCGCCTCGCTGAGCGAGCCGCCGAACACCGTGAAATCCTGGCTGAACACAAAGACGAGCCGGCCGTTGACCGTGCCGTAGCCGGTGACGACGCCGTCGCCCGGGATCTTATGGGCGTCGATGCCGAAATCGTGGCTTCTGTGCTCGACGAACATGTCCCATTCCTCGAAGGAACCGGGATCGAGCAGCAGTTCCAGCCGTTCGCGCGCGGTCAGCTTGCCGCGGCGGTGTTGGGCTTCGATGCGGCTGGCGCCGCCGCCCAGCCGGGCGGCCGCGCGTTTCTCCTGCAGACGGCCGAGAATGTCGTGCATGGCGCCTCGCGATTGCTCGAAAGGGCGAGATAGCATCAACGGCAAGGCGGCGCCAGAGCCGGCGCCGCCTTGCCCGGCCACGCGCGCGCGGTTAGGACAGCGGCATGGCAGGCCATGCGGTATCCTTTGTTCTGACCGTCCATAACAAAGCGCCCTATCTGGTCCGGGTGCTGGATTCGATCGCCGCGCAGGAAGGCGCCTTCGAGCGCGAAGTCATCGTCGTCGACGACGGCTCGACCGACGGGTCACAACAGATCCTCGCGGCCGTGGGACCGGATCTTCCGGGATTTCGCCTGATCCTCGAGCCGCATCGCGGCCCCGCGGTCGCCACCAATCGCGGCCTTGCGGAGGCCGCGATGCCGCTCGTCAAACTGCTCGACGGCGACGACCTGCTCGCTCCCTATGCGACGCGTCATCTGATCGAGGTCGGCGAGCGCTGCGGCGCCGAGGTCGCAATCGGCGCCGGCGGCGCCTATCGGGACGGTGCGACGGCGCGCTGGCCCGGCATCGCCGCGACCGCGCCATTCCTGCTCCCCGATCCGCTCGCGCGGCTGCTGCGCGGGATCTGGTTCACGCCGAGCAACATGCTGATCCGCCGCGACGCGCTTGCGGCGAGCGGCGGCTGCGACGAGCGCGTCTTCGTCCAGGACTACGGGTTGGCCCTGCGCCTGGCCGCCCGGTGCCGCTTTGCCGTCACCGACACGGTCGTCATGGCGGCGCCGCAGGCGACGGACCCCGCCCGCCTGTCGCACAACAAGGCGCAGATCCTGCACGATCTCAACCTCGCGCTGCTGCTGTTTTTGGAGGACCGGCCGGAGCTGCCGGCGCGCTACCGCCGCCGAGCCTGGCGCCGCATCGCCGAGCGCGGCTGGAAATGGGCTCGCCGCGAGGCCGGCCGGGGCGTGCTCTCGCGCGAGTTCCTCTGCTGTCTCGGCGCCGCGCTCGGGATGCGGCGGGCCGCCTGGGCGAGCCTTGAAACCTTTACCGCAACCGGACGCGTGCGGCGGCCGCCGCTGGCCGAAGTCAGGCCCGCAACAACGCTATGAACCGGGCCGCCGCGGCGATTTCGGCGGCGAGCGCGCGGCGGCGCGCGGCGGCGTCGGCATCCTCGCCCCAGGCTTCGATCTGGAAGCTCTCCTCGAGCTGCGCGGCGGCAAAGGCGGCGTCGGCGTCGATATGGCCATCGATCAGGGCGAGGCCGATGATGACGGAACCGCAGGCGCCGGTGACCGCCTGCAATGCGGTCAATGTGAAATCGTCATAGCCGGCGACGGCGGCGGCAAAGGCGCGCAGGCTGGCCGGCGGCTGGTCTTTCGGGATCACGCCGGCGGTGATCACCAGCGGCGCGTCATAACGCAATGTCGCCCAGTCGACGAGCGGCTGCCAAACCGCGTTCTGGCGTTGCACCAGTTCCGGCGGGCGCACCGCGCGGTAGCACAACAGATCGGTGCCGGCATAACCGGCGATCTGCCGCACGACCGCCTCGCGCCCCCGCGCGTCCCGGTCGAGCGTGCGGGCGGCGAGCCGCATCAGCGGCATTTCCGCCGGTCGCACTTCGCCCTCCTGCGCATTCCATTCCGCGGCCACGGCGGCGGCGAGCGCCGCTGTCGGCAGGATCAGGTCGCGCTTGCCCGGCGTCTTGACGAGCCGGCCGTCGAGAGTGACCGCCCAGCCCGGCGCCGCGGCGCCGGGCGGGGACCCTGAAAGGGGGACGCCGGCCGCCGGGACGGCGGCGGCCTGTCTGTAAAAGCGCTTCATGCCGGCAGGTCCAATTCCGCGAACGGATCCGTGACGTCTTGGCGAAATCCGAAAAACTCCCAGCTTTGCCGCATATGCGGCGGCAGCGGCGCCGTGACCGCGAGCATGCCGCCGGAGGGGCGCGGGATCGCCAGGGCGCGGGCATGCAGATGCAATCGCCGCGCACCCGGCACGCCGGCCAGATGAGCCGCCGCGCCGCCGTATTTGCCGTCGCCGAGGATCGGCGTGCCGATCGCCGCGCAATGGGCGCGCAGCTGGTGCGTGCGCCCGGTGACCGGCAGCAGCGCCAGCCAGCTGGCCCGGGTGCCGGCGCTGTCGATGACGCGATAATAGGTCACGGCGCGCCGTCCCTCTTCGGCGTCGGCGCGCACGCGCTCGCCGCCGCGGCCCGGGAGCTTGGCAAGGGCAAGGTCGATCTTGCCCCGCCGCAATTGCGGAACGCCGACGACGATCGCCCAATAGACCTTGCGCAGGCGCTTGTCGCGGAAGGCGCGGGAAAGGAAGGCGGCGGCCGCGGCGGTGCGGGCGATGACGAGGACGCCGCTGGTGTCCTTGTCGAGGCGATGGACGAGGCGCGGCCGTTCGGCATATCCAAAGCGCAAGGCGTCGAGCAGCCCGTCGAGATGGCGCTCGGTCTCGCTGCCGCCCTGCACGGCGAGGCCCGGCGGCTTGTCGAGCACGATCAGCGCCTCGTCGCGATAGAGGATGGCGCGCTGCAGCATCGCCGCCTCCTCCGGCGCCGGGGGAGGGCGGTCGCGCCGGCCGCAGGCCGGCGCCGGATCGCCGAGCGGCGGGATGCGGATCGTCTGGCCCGGCGCGACGCGGTCGCTCGCCCGCGCCCTCTTGCCGTCGACGCGAATCTGGCCGGTGCGCAACAGCTTTTCGAGCCTGGCATGGCCGAGTGCCGGATAGTGCCGCCGGAACCAGCGGTCGAGGCGAAGCACGCCCTCCTCACCGCCGATAATGACCGTTTCGACCGTCATTGGCTGATGGCGCCGGCGCGCCGGCGCAACCTGTCCCAGTATTCGAGCCGCTTCTTGATCTCGCGTTCAAACCCGCGCTCGCCCGGGCGGTAGAAAGTGCGCCGCGGCATTTCTTCCGGGAAATAGTCCTGCCCGGAAAACCCGTCTTTGGTGGCGTGGTCATAGATATAGCCGGCGCCGTAACCGAGATCGCGCATCAGCGGGGTCGGCGCGTTCAGGATATGCAGCGGCGGCATCAGCGAGCCGGTGTCGCGCGCCGCCGCCGCGGCCTCGCCGAAGGCCTCATAGGCGGCGTTCGATTTCGGCGCGCTCGCCAGATAGATCACGCATTCCGCGATCGCCAGTTCGCCTTCCGGCGAACCGAGCCGCTCATAGGCCTCCCACGCCGCCAACGCCTGGGCCAGAGCCTGCGGATCGGCAAGACCGATATCCTCGATCGCCGCTCGGACCAGGCGGCGCAGAATGTAGCGCGGGTCTTCGCCCCCCGCCAGCATGCGCGCCAGCCAGTAGAGCGCGGCGTCGGCATCCGAGCCGCGCAACGATTTGTGCAGCGCGCTGATCAGATTGTAATGGCCTTCCTGGGCCTTGTCGTAAAGCGGCGCCCGGCGCTGGACGGAGCGGGCGAGCTCGCGCGGCCCGAGCGGGTTCGCGGCCGGCAGCCGCGCGATCTCTTCGACGAGATTGTACAGAAAACGGCCATCCCCATCGGCCATGGCCTTCAGCGCCGCCCGCCCCTCGGGGGTGAGCGGCAGGGCATGGCCGAGATGCCGTTCGGCCCGCTCGAGCAGGCGCTCGAGATCGGCATCGCCAAGCCGGCGCAATACGAACACCTGCGCGCGCGACAGCAGCGCGCCGATCAGCGCGAAGGACGGGTTTTCGGTGGTGGCGCCGATAAGGACGACCGTGCCATCCTCGACATAGGGCAGAAAGGCGTCCTGCTGGGCGCGATTGAAGCGGTGGATCTCGTCGATGAACAGCAGCGTGCCGCGGCCGACGGCGCGCCGCTGCTTTGCGCCCTCGAATATCTTTTTCAGATCGGCAACGCCCGAGAACACCGCGGAGAGCGGCTCGAAAGCGAGATCCGTCGCGCTTGCCAACAGCCGCGCGATCGTCGTCTTGCCGCAGCCCGGCGGCCCCCACAGGATCATCGAGGACAGCCGGCGGCTGCCGACCATGCGGCCGATCGGCCCCTCGGGAGCGAGCAGATGGTCCTGACCGACGATCTCGCCGAGGCTGTTGGGGCGCAGCCGATCGGCCAACGGCCGCGGCGCCTGGCTTTCGAACAGCGTGTTCATCGCCCCCCTTTGGCAGCGCATGAGGAAGCCGCCTCGAACACCTCGGTGAAGCTTGCGCGCAGGGCGGCATCGACATCGGCGACCGTCGCCGGGATGCCGAGCGCGGCCAGCGAGGTCACGCCGTACCCGGCGATGCCGCAGGGAACGATGCCGCGGTAATGGTCAAGATCGGGGTCGATATTGAGGGCGACGCCGTGATAGCTCACCCAGTGCCGCACGCGCACGCCGATCGCGGCGATCTTGGCTTCGCCGCGATCGGGGCGGAGGATCCACACGCCGATGCGGCCGGGCCGGCGCTCGCCCTTGAGGCCAAAATGCGCAAGCGTGCGGATCATCCACTCTTCGAGCCGGTATACGTGGCAGGCGATATCGCGGCCGCGGCGGGCGAGGTCGAGCATCACATAGGCGATGCGCTGCCCGGGGCCGTGATAAGTATAGCGGCCGCCGCGGCCGCTGCGGTACACCGGCAGCCGCTGCGGGTCGAGCAGATCCTCGGGACGCGCGCTCGTGCCGGCGGTATAGAGCGGCGGGTGCTGCAGCAGCCAGACGAGCTCCGGGGCGGTGCCGGCGCGGATCGCGGCGACGCGCTTTTCCATTTCCGCGACCGCTTCCAGGTAGTCGACGGCGCCCTCGCTGCGGCGCCATTCGACCGCGCCCGGGGCGTTCTTGGTCCCGTTCTTCATCATGCCGAACCTTGATATGGGGGGAGGGCTTTGCTAAATCACGAGTCTCGCGGCGACACAAAGCCGCCTGCTGCGGTGCGGTCGTGGCGGAATTGGTAGACGCGCAGCGTTGAGGTCGCTGTAGGGGAAACCCTGTGGAAGTTCGAGTCTTCTCGACCGCACTCCCCGCCCCAGGCTCCGCTTGACGGCAACCTTCCGGATCGGCGCGCCGCCGCCGACCGCTTCGTTCCCGCGACGAGGGCCGGCATCGGACAGGGTTCGGGACGCCGGCCGCGGCTTCCCCCCGGCCCGGCGGTGAGGACAGCAGATGCAAAATACGCGCCTTCCCCTGCTTGATTTCGCCCTCGGCGCCGAAATCGACATGCTGCGCCAGAGCGTGCGCGGCTTTGCCGAGGACCGGATCGCGCCGCTCGCCGCCGAGATCGACCGTACCGACCGCTTCCCGATCGAGCTGTGGCCGGCAATGGGCCGGCTCGGCCTTCTTGGCATCACGGTCGAAGAGGAATATGGCGGCAGCGGCATGGGCTATCTTGCCCATTGCGTCGCGATGGAAGAGATAAGCCGGGCCTCGGCCGCGGTCGGGCTTTCCTACGGCGCCCATTCGAACCTGTGCGTCAATCAGATTCGCCGCCACGGCACGCAGGCGCAGAAGCGCAAATATTTGCCCAAACTGATTTCCGGAGAGCATGTCGGGGCGCTCGCGATGAGCGAGCCGCAGGCGGGTTCCGATGTCGTCGCGATGCGCTTGCGCGCCGACAAGAAAGGCGACCGCTATATCCTCAACGGCACGAAGCTGTGGATCACCAACGGGCATTACGCCGACACCCTCGTCGTCTATGCCAAGACCCGCCCCGAGGCTGGCGCGCACGGCATCACGGCGTTCCTGATCGAGAAGGGCTTCAAAGGCTTCCGCCCGGCCCAGAAGCTCGACAAGCTCGGCATGCGCGGCTCGCCGACCTCGGAGCTGGTGTTCGAGGATTGCGAGGTGCCCGAAGACAACGTGCTCGGCGCCGAGGGCGAGGGCGTGCGCATACTGATGAGCGGCCTTGATTACGAGCGCGTCGTCCTGGCGGCGGGCCCGCTCGGCATCATGCAGGCCTGCCTCGACGTCGTCATCCCCTACATCCACGAACGCCGCCAATTCGGCCGGGCGATCGGCGAATTCGAGCTGGTCCAGGGCAAGATCGCCGATATGTATACCGCGATGAACGCCTGCAGGGCCTATGTCTACGCGGTGGCGCGCGCCTGCGACCGGGATGCGGTGACGCGCAGGGATGCGGCCGGCGCCATCCTCTACGCCGCCGAGAGCGCGACCCGCATCGCCCTCGATGCGGTGCAGCTTCTGGGCGGCAACGGCTATATCAACGATTTTCCGACCGGCCGTTTGCTGCGCGATGCGAAACTCTATGAGATTGGCGCCGGCACCTCCGAGATCCGGCGCATGCTGATCGGGCGCGAAATCTTTGCCGAGACGGCGTGAAGATGAGGCTCACCGACGAACAGCGAATGCTGCGTGAGACCGCGCGCGCATTTGCCCGCCGCGAACTGGCGCCGAAGGCGGCGGCGCGCGACCGCGCCGCCGAGTTCCCGGCCGACGCCGTCGCCGAGCTGGGGCGGCTCGGCTTTCTGGGCATGCTGGTGCCGCAGGCCTATGGCGGGGCGGGAGCCGACCATGTCGGCTACGCCCTGGCGATGGAGGAAATCGCGGCCGGCGACGGCGCCGTCTCGACGATCATGAGCGTGCAGAACTCGGTCGGCTGCATGCCGTTGTTGCACTACGGCTCGGAGGAGCAGAAACGGCGGTTTCTCGTGCCGATGGCCAAGGGCCTGATGCGCTGCTGTTTCTGTCTGACCGAGCCGCAGGCGGGGTCCGATGCGGCGGCGATCCGCACCCGCGCGCAGCGCCGCGGCGATCGCTGGGTGTTGAACGGGACGAAGCAGTTCATCACTTCCGGCCGCAGCGCTGATGTCGCGATCGTCTTTGCCGTCACCGATCCCGGGCGCGGCAAGAACGGCATCAGCGCCTTTATCGTGCCGACCGACACGCCCGGCTACCGGGTCGCGCGGCTTGAAGACAAGCTCGGCCAGCGCGCCTCCGACACGGCGCAAATCGTGTTCGAGGATATGGAGGTCGACGGCGACCTGCTGCTCGGCGCCGAAGGCGAGGGCTACCGCATCGCCCTCTCCAACCTCGAAGGCGGACGCATCGGCATCGCCGCGCAGGCGGTCGGCATGGCCCGCGCCGCCTACGAGGCGGCGCTCGCCTATGCGCGCGAACGGCAGGCCTTCGGCAAGCCGATCATCGCGCAGCAGGCGGTGGCCTTCCGCCTTGCCGATATGGCCACCGCGATCGCCGCGGCGCGCGGCCTCGTTCTCGAGGCGGCGGCGCGGCGCGATGCAGGCGAGCCCTGCGCCAAGGAAGCGGCAATGGCCAAACTGTTCGCTTCGGAAATGGCGGAGCGGGTCGCTTCCGACGCGATCCAGATCCATGGCGGTTACGGTTATATCGCCGATTTTCCGGTCGAGCGGATCTATCGCGATGTCCGCGTCTGCCAGATCTACGAAGGCACGAGCGATATTCAGCGCCTCGTCATCGCCCGCGCCATCGCCGCCGAATGAGCCCGGGCGAGGGCTCTAAGGCTCACCCCGGCCGAAATCCTCTTTCTCGTCGACTTATCCACCGCCCCGGCGCGGCGATTCCGCCGGAGGCTCGGGAATTCCGTAATAAGCCATTGTTATTATTGGAAAATATTCTCGGCCCGCAGGACGGTTGTGGATAAAATTGTGGATCGATTCGGGAAAGGTGGGTATAAACGACACGCAAGCCCATGTTTTTGGGGATAAGCCCGTAGAAAACCTCCATCGCGGTTGCAGACCGCCCCAGGCCGGATACGGTAACGCCGTGTGGTCGATACGGTGAGCTTGCGGCCATGGCCCGGCGATCGACGGGACTTAACACGGGCGGCCGGCGAGTTTCCGCACCATACAGGGGGGAGGGGGCGGCTCCGTTCGGAGCCGCCCTCTGCTTTGATGGCATATCGGATCAGCGTGATTATTCTTTTAAATTGAACAAATCCTGTTATTATTTAGGAGTGGTTCCATCTTCTGGATCGTTTTTGAAGAGTGCGGACCTTGCGCCGACTCGGCCGTGGACAGGCCCCATACATGGCCGGGCGGCGGGCACGAAGGGGCGGAGAATGGACCCGGCGGAAGGGCAAGCCCGCGAAAACTTCCTTGCGGATATCAGGCCGGCGGATAAGCGGTGAACGCGGCGATCTCCTTTGACCGGCGTCGTCATCCTCGCCGGCGCGTGCGCAAAAGCGCGTTGCTGGTCTTCCGCGGCGGCCATTGCACGATGGGATGCCAAATCTTGAACCTTTCCGAGGCCGGCGCTTTGCTGATGCCCGCCGATATCCTCCTCTGCCCGGACGCGTTCGTGCTCAAACCGCCGGTCGGTCCGGCGCGGGGGTGCGAGGTTGTGTGGCGGAAAGGAACGGTGGTGGGGGTTCGTTATCTGTCGTAATCCCGCCCCGAGCGCCGGCGATGCATGCCGTCGCGCCGATTACGACCATCGATCGCGTTTTCGGAAGAATTTGGCCTCAATAGGGAAGGCTCCGGGGCGGGCGGCAAAGCTGTTCCGGGAAGGCGGGCATACCGGGCATGCGCCTCCCTCGCCCCTGTCCTCCCCCTTTGTTCCAGCGGAGCCCTTGCGCCGTTGATCTCGTTGATGCCGGGTGAGGGATTCGAACCCCCGACCTTCGGTTTACAAAACCGCTGCACTGCCGCTGTGCTAACCCGGCCAAATCAACGATTTGGCGACGGCCAATCCGGCGTCGCCGCCGATATCGCCACACAAGACCGCGCCGCCGCCAGGGCCGTAGTTTAGCGCCCCGCAAGAGCGCGTCCATCCTTGCCGTGGCGTCCTCTTGCCTCTTGCGGGGGGCTCCACCGATGGGCGCTCGGGCCCAAGCAAGGCGGGAGAGCACGGAATGCGCGTCTTCCCCGGCGCGACCGCGACGCTCCCCGTCGGCGCCGGCGCAACGGACCAAAAAAGTTGCCGATGACCGGGTTCGGTTGCAAGATTTGCCTCTCAAAAGCGGCTGCTCACAGGTCAGGCGGCGACGCGGCGCCAAAATCTGCGATGCAATATCGGAACCGATATTCTGGCAGAACGTCAGCAAGCCGCTGTTCTGACGATCGATCGAATCTCGGACAGGGATCACTGTCATGTCCGAACGCTTCACCGAGACCTTGCGCATTGCCAGCGAGCCGGACTGGTCGCGGGCCGTGGGACATCGTTTCGTCCAGGAGCTGTTCGCCGGTACCGTGCCCGATGCGGTGATGGCGCGCTATCTGATCCAGGACCACCGCTTCCTTGACAGCTTCCTGATGCTGCTCGGCGCCGCCCTCGCCGGCGCCGACACCTTCGCGGCCAGGCTGCGGTTCGGCCGCTTTATCGGCACCGTGTCGAGCGAGGAGAACACCTATTTCCTGCGCGCTTTTGAGGCGCTCGGCGTCACCGAGACGAGGCGCGCGACCGCTCCCGATACGCAGGCCAGCGCCGGGTTCAAGGCGATCATGCGCGAGGCGGCGGAAACGCGCAGCTATGCCGCCGCGCTTTCAGTCCTGGTCGTGGCCGAGTGGCTCTATCTCGATTGGGCCTCGCGCGCGCCGAAACCGCTGCCGGGCAACTTCGTGCATGCCGAGTGGATCGCGCTGCACGACAATCCGGGCTTTCGCGGCTTTGTCGAGTTTCTGCGCGCGGAGTTGGACCGGGTCGGGCCGGCGCAGGCGGATCTGTGCCGCGCCCTTTTCACCCGGGCCGTCGCCCTTGAGCTCGCCTTCTTCGAAGCCGCCTATGCCGACCCGGCCTGATGCGCCGCCTCGCGCCGCCCGCTGCGAGGCCGCGGCGCGGCGGATCAGCATCGCCTGCGGGCCAGCTCGTAGAGCGCCACCGCGGCGGCGCTGGCGACATTGAGGGTCGGCTGCAGCGGGTGCGTCGGCAGGCGGGCGAGGTGATCGCAGCGCTCGCGTACGAGCCGCCGCATACCGCCTCCCTCCGAACCGAGCACGAGGACGACGCGCGCGCCGAGATCGAATGCCGACAGGGGCTCGCTCGCGCTCTCGCAAAGGCCGCAGATCCAGAACCCCGCCGCCTTCAGCCGATCGAGGGCGCGGGCAAGGTTGACGACGCGGACGAGCGGCACGTGTTCGAGCGCCCCGGAGGCGGCCTTGGCGAGCACCCCGGAGGCGGCGGGCGCGCCGTCCCGGGTCAGGATCACGGCGGCGGCGCCAAAGGCGGCGGCCGAACGCAGGACGGCGCCGACATTCTGCGGGTCGCTGACCCGGTCGAGCGCGATCAGCATGGCGGCGCCGGTTGCGGCCTGGACGATCGCGTCGAGATCGACCGGCGCCAGCGGCTCGACCGCGAGCGCCAGGCCCTGATGCACCGCTCCTGGCGGCAGCATCGCAGCAAGCTGGGCGCGCTCGAGCACCTGCACCGGCTCGCCGTCGCCGCGCCGCACCGCGATCGCGGCGGCGACAAGCGCGCGTGCCGCCTCGGCCTGCGCGGGCAGGGCGACAAGGCGGTACCAGCGCCGACGGGGGTTGGCGAGGGCCGCCGCCACGGCGTGCCGGCCGTAGATCCACTGCTCGAGCGGTGCGTTGCCGCCTTTGCGGGGGCCGGCGCCGCGCCGGCCGGGCGGCGGCCCCTTGTGCGGCGGCTGGAAACCCCTCATCTCGATTACGCGGGGGCGCTCGGTCCTCGGGCCCGAAGCTGTATCATGAAGCGCCGCTATGCACCATGAGCCTTGCAAGGCGCGGATTGACAAAGCCGGAGCGAGACCGTATGACCCACTTTCCGCTGCGCCGGGCGGCAAACGATCCCGGAGGGGTTGCCGAGCGGTCAAAGGCAGCAGACTGTAAATCTGCCGACGTACGTCTTCGTAGGTTCGAATCCTACCCCCTCCACCAGCGCTTCGGCGGCACGGCCGGGGCCGGCGCCGGGGCGGTCGTACCGGGCGCGCGACCGGCGGAGGTCGGGCAGGGGCTGGGATCGGGTTGGCGGGCGTGGAACGCGGGTGTAGCTCAGTGGTAGAGCTCCAGCCTTCCAAGCTGGCTACGTGGGTTCGATTCCCATCACCCGCTCCAGCGCCGGGCCGCGGAAACGGCGTTCGGACACTCTTCCCCCATTGCTGACAGGAAGCCGCAAACCATGGCGAAGGCGAAGTTTCAGCGGACGAAGCCGCACTGCAACATCGGGACGATTGGGCATATTGACCACGGCAAGACGACGTTGACGGCGGCGATTACGAAGGTTTTGTCGGAGCGGGGCGGGGCGACGTTTGTGCCGTTTGATCAGATTGACAAGGCGCCGGAGGAGCGGGCGCGGGGGATTACGATTGCGACGGCGCATGTGGAGTATGAGACGGAGAAGCGGCACTATGCGCATGTCGACTGTCCGGGGCATGCCGATTACATCAAGAACATGATCACCGGGGCGGCGCAGATGGACGGGGCGATCCTGGTGGTTTCGGCGGCGGACGGTCCGATGCCGCAGACGCGCGAGCATGTGTTGCTAGCGCGGCAGGTGGGGGTTCCCTCGCTGGTGGTATACATGAACAAGGTGGACATGGTGGACGATCCGGAGCTGCTGGATCTGGTGGAGCTGGAGGTTCGCGAGCTGCTGACGAGCTATCAGTTTCCGGGGGATGAGGTTCCGGTGGTTCGGGGCTCGGCGCTGGCGGCGCTGGAGGGTCGGGATCCGCAGATTGGGCGGGATTCGATCCTGGCGTTGATGGCGGCGGTGGATGAGTACATACCGCAGCCGGAGCGGGCGAAGGACCGGCCGTTTTTGATGCCGATTGAGGATGTGTTTACGATTTCGGGGCGGGGCACGGTGGTGACCGGGCGGATTGAGCGGGGTGTGGTCAAGGTTGGGGATGAGGTGGAGATTGTGGGGTTGCGGCCGACGGCGAAGACGGTGGTGACCGGGGTTGAGATGTTTCGCAAGCTGCTGGATCAGGGCGAGGCGGGGGACAACATTGGGGCGCTGCTGCGCGGCACCAAGCGCGAGGAGGTGGAGCGCGGTCAGGTTTTGGCGGCGCCGGGGTCGATCACGCCGCACACGCGGTTTCGCTGCGAGGCTTATATTTTGACCAAGGAGGAGGGGGGTCGGCACACGCCGTTTTTTGCCAATTACCGGCCGCAGTTTTACTTCCGCACGACCGATGTGACCGGCACGGTGCATTTGCCGGCGGGGACCGAGATGGTGATGCCGGGGGACAACGTGTCGATGGAGATTGAGCTGATTGCGCCGATTGCGATGGATGAGGGGCTGCGCTTTGCCATCCGCGAGGGCGGGCGCACCGTCGGCGCCGGCGTCGTCGCCCAGATCCTCGAATAACCCGGAACCCACGCGCCACGGACCGGGTTGCGGCCGCCGCCCATGGCCGGCAAGCCGGCAGGTCGGAGGGTGCGAGGGGCCGGGAGAGCGTCGCCTCAGGCGAGGGGATAGGAGTGTAGCTCAACTGGTAGAGCACCGGTCTCCAAAACCGGGGGTTGGGGGTTCGAGCCCCTCCACTCCTGCCAGCCCGCAGCGATCGGATCGGGGTCGGGGCGGGATCGTGCGCCCCGTTTCTGGAACAGCAGCGGGTGAGGCGCCATATATTATCGAGATCCGTTTGCCGGTCCCCGGATAATGGCACTGATGGCAAAGACGAACGTAGTCGAATTCATTCGGCAGGTGCGCCAGGAGGTCTCCCGCGTCACCTGGCCCACCCGTAAGGAGACCATGATCACGACCGCCTCGGTCTTCGTGATGGTATTTGTCGCCGCCACCTTCTTCTTCCTGGTCGATCAGGTATTTTCGGAAGGGGTACGGCTTATCTTCGGGCTTGGGCATTAGAGTGGCGAGGCTCAGATGACCAGCCGCTGGTATGTGATCCACGTCTATTCGGGTTTCGAAAAGAAAGTCGCCGCCGCGATCCGCGAGCAGGCCGCGCAGAAGGGGCTGTCCGACAAATTCGAGGAGATCCTTGTTCCGACCGAGGAGGTGGTCGAGGTCAAACGCGGCGCCAAGGTCAGCTCGGAACGCAAATTCTTTCCCGGTTACGTGCTGATCAAGATGGAGATGACCGACGAGACTTGGCACCTCGTCAAGAATACGGCGAAGGTCACGGGATTCCTCGGCGGCCGCGGCCGCCCCTCGCCGATCAGCGATGCCGAGGCCGCGCGCATTCTCAATCAGGTGCAGGAGGGGGTCGAGCGCCCCAAACCCTCGATAACCTTCGAAGTGGGCGAGCAGGTCCGCGTCTGCGACGGGCCGTTCACCTCGTTCAACGGCCTGGTCGAAGAGGTCGACGAAGAGCGGGCGCGCCTCAAGGTCGCAGTATCGATCTTTGGTCGCGCAACGCCGGTCGAACTGGAATACTCGCAGGTCGAGAAGGTGTGAAAGGTCGTGCGCATGCCGGTACCCCTCCTGCGCCGTCTCGACGGAGCTGGAGCCGGCGCGGAAAAGCCGATGTGCCGGGCGAGGTCGGTTCGGACCAATCTGGGAAAGCTTACTCATGGCAAAGAAAATCGTCGGTCTGATCAAGTTGCAGGTGCCGGCCGGGAAGGCCAATCCTTCGCCGCCGATCGGGCCGGCTCTCGGCCAGCGCGGGCTCAACATCATGGAGTTCTGCAAGGCCTTTAACGCCGCGACCCAGAACCTCGAACCGGGGGTGCCGATACCGGTCGTGATCACCGCCTATGCCGACCGGTCCTTCACCTTTGTCACCAAAACGCCGCCTGCGACCTATTTCCTCAAAAAGGCGGCGGGGATCGAGAAAGGGGCCACCGCCCCCGGGAAGGGTGATGCGGTCGGGCGCGTGACGATGGCCCAGATCCGCGAGATCGCCGAGAAGAAGATGCAGGATCTCAACGCCCAGGATCTCGAAGGCGCGTGCCGCATGTTGATCGGCTCGGCGCGCTCGATGGGGCTCGAAATCGTGGAGTGAGGGCGATGGCGAAGATCGGCAAGCGGCTCAAAAAAGCCTATGAAGGTCTCGACCCGACGCGGGCGGTACGCCTCGAGGAGGCGGTCAAGCTGATCAAGGAACGGGCCTCGGCCAAATTCGATGAGACGGTCGAGATCGCGATGAACCTCAACCTCGATCCGCGCAAGCCCGATCAGAACCTGCGCGGCACCGTCATGCTGCCGCACGGCACCGGCAAGCCGGTGCGGGTCGCGGTGTTCGCCCGCGGCGAGCGCGCCAGCGAGGCCGAGGCCGCCGGCGCCGACATCGTCGGGGCCGAAGACCTCGCCGAAAAGGTGCAGGCCGGACAGATCGATTTCGACCGCTGCATTGCGACGCCGGACATGATGGCGCTGGTGGGCCGGCTCGGCAAGATTCTCGGGCCGCGCGGGCTGATGCCGAACCCGCGGCTCGGTACGGTCACCCAGAACGTCGCCGAGGCCGTGCGCGCCGCCAAAGGCGGGCAGGTCGAATTCCGCGCCGAGAAGGCCGGGATCGTCCATGCCGGGGTCGGCAAAGCAAGCTTTACGGAGGCCGCGCTGGTCGATAATGTGCGCGCCTTTGTCGGCGCGATCACCCGCGGCAGGCCGAGCGGCGTCAAGGGCACCTATATCAAGAAGGTAAGCCTGAGTTCATCGATGGGGCCGAGCGTCAAGGTCGAACTGACCGGCCTGATGGAGGAAGCCCGGGCCTAGAGAGGGCGCCGTGCGGGTGGGAGCCGGCCCGGCGAGTTCGGAGAGCGAGCAGTGGATCGAGTGCAGAAACAGAAGGTGGTCGAGACCTTGCGCGAGGCGCTCGCCGAAACCGCCTGCGTCGTGGTGACCCGTCAATCCGGCCTCACCGTCGCCGAAGTCACGCAGCTGCGCCGACAGATGCGCGGCGCCGGCGCGCGCTTCCGGGTCACCAAGAACCGGCTGGCGCGGCGCGCCCTGGCCGGCACCCGCTTCGAGCCGCTGTCGCCGCTGTTCACCGGCCCCACCGCGATCGCCTTTTCGCGCGATCCGATAGCGGCCGCCAAGGTCGTGGTCGAATTCGCCAATCGTAACGAAAAGCTGACCATTGTCGGCGGCGGGCTTGCCGGACGGCAGATCGATGCGGACGGCGTCAAGGAGCTGGCAAGCCTGCCCTCGCTCGAGGAATTGCGCGGCAAGCTCGTCGGGCTGCTGTCCGCCCCCGCCGCCCGCCTTGTGGCGGTGCTGCAGGCCCCGGCAGGCCGGCTGGCGCGCGTTGTCGCGGCGCATGCGGAAGCCGAGGATGCGGCAAAGGCCGGCGTCGGCGGATCGTAATCAACCCAGAACCCAGGATCAGGAGCGGCAAGATGGCGGATTTGGCACAGCTGGTCGAAGATCTGTCGGCCTTGACGGTGATCGAGGCGGCGCAGCTTTCGAAAATGCTGGAAGAGAAATGGGGCGTGTCGGCGGCGGCGCCGGTTGCCGTCGCCGCCGCCGGCGGCGCCGCCGCGGCGCCGGCCGCGGAGGCGGCGCCCGAGAAGACCGAGTTCGACGTCATCCTGGCCGCGGTCGGCGACAAGAAGATCAACGTCATCAAGGAAGTCCGGGCGATTACGAGCCTTGGCCTCAAGGAAGCGAAGGATCTTGTCGAGGCCGCGCCCAAGCCGATCAAGGAGGGCGTCAACAAGGAAGAGGCGGCAAAAATCAAGAAGCAGCTTGAAGAGGCGGGGGCGACTGTCGAAATAAGATAGGATCTGCCACGGCTTTCCGAGACCGGAACCGGCAGCCGGTTGACGGCGGCTGCCGCGTTCCCTACCAGAGACCTGCAAACCGGGATGGGGCTTGCTGCCCATACCCGGCTTTTGCCGTCTCCGGATCGGGGAGTTTCGGCCGCAGGCGCCGCGGACGATTGGGGATCGAAGAGGCCCGGTGCGGCCGGCGGTGGCGAACACCGGGCGGATAGGATTGGACCATACCGGGCCGGTCCATAGCTGAGGAGCATTTATGGCTACATCCTTGATGGGCAAGAAGCGGATCCGCAAGAACTTCGGGCGCATCCCGGAGGTTGCGCCGATGCCGAACCTGATCGAGGTGCAGAAAAGCTCCTATGATCATTTCTTGCAGATGGGGGTGCCTCCGGAGCAGCGGGCGCATGTCGGGCTTCAGGAGGTGTTCAGATCGGTCTTCCCGATCCGCGATTTCTCGGACCGCGCGCAGCTCGAATTTGTGCGCTACGAGCTGGAGACGCCCAAATACGATGTCGAAGAATGCCAGCAGCGCGGCATCACCTACGCCGCGCCGCTCAAGGTGACATTGCGCCTTGTCGTCTGGGACATCGACGAAGATACCGGCTCGGGCTCGATCCGCGACATCAAGGAGCAGGATGTCTATATGGGCGACATGCCGTTGATGACGAAGAACGGCACCTTTATCATCAACGGCACCGAGCGGGTCATCGTCTCGCAGATGCACCGCAGCCCGGGAGTTTTCTTCGACCACGACAAGGGCAAGACCCATTCCTCGGGCAAATATCTGTTTGCGGCGCGGGTCATTCCGTATCGCGGCTCCTGGCTCGATTTCGAGTTCGACGCCAAGGATCACATCTATGTGCGCATCGACCGGCGCCGCAAATTGCCGGCGACGACCCTGCTGCTCGCGCTCGACGATGCCGCCACCGAAAAAAAGCGCGCTGAAGGCAAGGTTCTACAGCCCGGCGAGGCGAGCGGGATGTCAAAGGAGGAAATCCTTGGCGCCTTTTATGACACGCTCGTCTTCCGGCGCGGCCCGAACGGCTGGATGACGCGGTTTGATCCGGACCAGTTCAAAGGCAAGCTGACCGCCGATCTGGTCGATGCCCGGACCGGCGAGGTCAAGGCCGAGGCGGGCACGAAGATAACTCCGCGCCTTGCCCGCCGCCTGCGCGAGGAAGGGCTCAGCGATGTGCTCGTCGCCGAGGAGGATCTGATCGGCCGCTATTTCGCGGTCGACGTGATCAACGAGGAGACGGGCGAGGTCTATTTCGAAGCCGGCGACGAGGTCACCGCCGCCGCCCTGGCGCAATTGGGCGAGCTCGGCCTCACGGAGCTGCCGGTGCTGGCGATCGACCATATCACCGTCGGTCCCTACATCCGCAATACGCTGGCCATCGACAAGAACGCGACGCGCGAGGACGCGCTGATCGATATCTATCGGGTCATGCGACCGGGCGAGCCGCCGACCCTCGAGACCGCCGAAGCCCTGTTCCACGGCCTGTTCTTTGATCCCGAACGCTACGATCTGTCGGCGGTCGGCCGGGTCAAGATGAACTCGCGGCTGGGGCTTGAGAGCGAGGATTCGGTGCGCACACTGCGCAAGGCCGATATCCTGGCGATCCTCAAAATGCTGGTCGAATTGAAGGACGGCCGCGGCGAGATCGATGATATCGATCATCTCGGCAACCGCCGGGTGCGTTCGGTCGGCGAGCTGATGGAAAACCAGTACCGCGTCGGTCTGTTGCGCATGGAACGGGCGATCCGCGAGCGCATGAGCTCGGTCGAGATCGATACCGTGATGCCGCACGATCTGATCAACGCCAAGCCGGCCGCCGCGGCGGTGCGCGAATTTTTCGGCTCCTCGCAGCTCTCGCAGTTCATGGACCAGACCAATCCGCTGTCCGAGATCACCCACAAGCGGCGATTGTCGGCTCTGGGTCCGGGCGGCTTGACGCGCGAACGGGCGGGGTTCGAAGTGCGCGACGTCCACCCGACCCATTACGGCCGCATCTGCCCGATCGAGACGCCGGAAGGCCCCAATATCGGGCTCATCAACAGCCTGGCGACCTATGCGCGGGTCAACCAGTACGGCTTCATCGAGAGCCCGTACCGCCGGGTCAGGGATGGCCGGGTCACCGACGAGGTGGTCTACCTCTCGGCCATGGAGGAGGGCCGCTATGCGATCGCCCAGGCCAATGTCGAGGTCGATGCCGAAGGCCGGATTACGGCCGAACTGACGAGCTGCCGCAAGGGCGGGGAATTCGTCATGCTGCATCCGCGGGACATCGATCTGATCGACGTCTCGCCGAAGCAGCTCGTCTCGGTCGCGGCGGCGCTGATCCCGTTCCTCGAGAACGACGACGCCAACCGCGCGCTGATGGGTTCGAACATGCAGCGCCAGGCGGTGCCGCTGATCCGTTCCGAGGCGCCGCTGGTCGGCACCGGCATGGAGGAGACGGTCGCCCGCGATTCCGGCGTCACGATCATCGCCCGCCGCTCGGGAGTGGTCGATCAGGTCGACGGAACGCGCATCGTCGTGCGTGCGACCGAGGAGACCGCGGCCACCGCCTCCGGGGTCGACATCTATAATCTGCTGAAATTCCAGCGTTCGAACCAGAACACCTGCATCACCCAGCGGCCGCTGGTCAAGGTCGGCGACCGCGTCGAGGCCGGCGATATCATCGCCGACGGCCCCTCGACCCATCTTGGCGAACTGGCGCTCGGGCGCAACGTGCTGTGCGCGTTCATGCCGTGGAACGGGTATAATTTCGAGGATTCGATCCTGATCTCCGAGCGCATCGTCGCCGAGGACGTGTTCACCTCGATCCATATCGAAGAATTCGAGGTGATGGCGCGCGACACCAAGCTTGGCCAGGAGGAGATCACTCGGGACATCCCGAATGTCGGCGAAGAGGCGCTGAAGAACCTCGACGAGGCCGGGATCGTCTATATCGGCGCCGAGGTCAAGCCGGGCGACATCCTGGTCGGCAAGGTGACGCCCAAGGGCGAATCGCCGATGACCCCCGAGGAGAAGTTGCTGCGCGCGATCTTTGGCGAGAAGGCTTCGGATGTGCGCGACACCTCGCTGCGCCTGCCGCCCGGCGTCTCGGGAACGGTCGTCGAGGTGCGGGTCTTCTCGCGCCGCGGGGTCGATAAGGACGAGCGGGCGTTGGCGATCGAACGCGCCGAGATCGAGCGTCTGGCCAAGGACCGCGACGACGAGCGCGCGATCCTGGAGCGCAATTTTACCGTGCGCCTGAAAGAGCTGCTGCTGGGCCAGATCGCCGTCGGCGGCCCGAAGGGCCTCAAATCGGGCACCGAGATCACCGAGGCCGTGCTAGCCGCCTACACTCCCGGCCAGTGGCGGCAGATCTCGATCCGCGACGATGCCCGCATGGCCGATATCGAGGCTTTGAAAAAGCAGATGGACGACGCCGAAGCCGAGCTCGCCGCCCGCTTCGAGAGCAAGGTCGAAAAATTGCAGCGCGGCGACGAATTGCCGCCCGGCGTGATGAAGATGGTCAAGGTCTTTGTCGCGGTGAAGCGCAAATTGCAGCCGGGCGACAAGATGGCCGGCCGCCACGGCAATAAGGGCGTGATCTCGCGCATCGTCCCGGTCGAGGACATGCCCTATCTCGAGGACGGCACGCCGGTCGACATCGTGTTGAACCCGCTGGGCGTGCCGAGCCGCATGAATGTCGGCCAGATCCTTGAGACCCATCTTGGCTGGGCCGCGGCCGGACTTGGCCGCAAGATCGGCGAGGTGCTCGACAAAGTGCGCCGCGGCACCGGCGATGGCGAACTGCGCCGCCTGCTCGGCGAGATTTACGACGGGCCGGAAAAGGCCCAGATCGATGCGCTCTCCGCCGATGAGCTCGTCGAACTCGCCGACAATCTGACGCACGGCGTGCCGATGGCCAGCCCGGTTTTTGACGGGGCGCGCGAGGAGGACATCGTGGCGATGCTGCAAAAAGCCGGCCTGTCCTCTTCGGGTCAGGTCACGCTGATCGACGGCCGCACCGGCGAGCCGTTCGATCGCAAGGTGACGGTGGGCTACATCTACATGATGAAGCTTCACCACCTTGTCGATGACAAGATCCACGCCCGCTCGATCGGCCCCTACAGCCTTGTCACCCAGCAGCCGCTGGGCGGCAAGGCGCAATTCGGAGGCCAGCGGTTCGGCGAGATGGAGGTGTGGGCGCTCGAGGCCTACGGCGCCGCCTATACCTTGCAGGAGATGCTGACGGTCAAGTCCGACGACGTCTCCGGCCGCACCAAGGTGTACGAGGCGATCGTGCGCGGCGACGACAATTTCGAGGCCGGCATTCCCGAATCCTTCAATGTGCTGGTGAAGGAGCTGCGCTCGCTCGGTCTGAACGTCGAGCTCGAGCAGCGCAGCTATTGAGGGTGGTCGAGAGACAAGGCGAAGGGCGGCGTGCCGCCTGCGCGGACGGCGCCCGCTGACCAGCGGGCGCCGTCCGCGACACCGTTTTCCGAAAGGGGTCGTTCATGAACGAATTGATGAACATCTTCGGCCAGGTCAGCGGGCCGCAGAGCTTCGATCAGATCCGCATCTCGATCGCCAGCCCCGAGCGCATCCGCTCCTGGTCGTACGGCGAAATCAAGAAACCCGAGACGATCAACTATCGGACGTTCAAGCCCGAGCGCGACGGTCTGTTCTGCGCCCGCATCTTCGGGCCGATCAAGGATTACGAATGCCTGTGCGGCAAATACAAGCGCATGAAGTATCGCGGGATCATCTGCGAGAAATGCGGGGTCGAGGTCACCCTGTCGAAGGTGCGGCGCGACCGCATGGGCCATATCGAGCTCGCCTCGCCGGTGGCGCATATCTGGTTCCTGAAATCGCTGCCGAGCCGGATCGGCCTGTTGCTCGACATGACGCTCAAGGATCTCGAACGCGTCCTCTATTTCGAGAATTACGTCGTCGTCGAGCCGGGGCTGACGCCGCTGAAGCTGCACCAATTGCTGACCGAGGAAGAGTATCTGAAGGCCCAGGAGGATTACGGCGAGGAGCAGTTCTCCGCGGCGATCGGCGCCGAAGCCTTGAAGACGATGCTGGCCGCGATCGATCTCGGCGAGGAGAGGGAAAAGCTGCGCGCCGAGCTGCGCGAGACCAGTTCCGAAGCGCGGCGCAAGAAGCTCGTCAAGCGCCTGAAGCTGGTCGAAGCGTTTATCGAATCGAACAGCCGGCCGGAGTGGATGATTCTCGATGTCATCCCGGTCATCCCGCCCGAGCTGCGGCCGCTCGTGCCGCTTGATGGCGGCCGTTTTGCGACCTCGGATCTGAACGATCTGTACCGCCGCGTCATCAATCGCAACAACCGGCTGAAACGGCTGATCGAGCTGCGCGCCCCCGACATCATTGTGCGCAACGAGAAGCGCATGTTGCAGGAGGCCGTCGATGCGCTGTTCGACAATGGGCGCCGCGGCCGCGTCATCACCGGCGCCAACAAGCGGCCGCTCAAATCGCTGTCCGACATGCTGAAGGGCAAGCAGGGCCGCTTCCGCCAGAACCTCTTGGGCAAGCGCGTCGATTATTCGGGCCGCTCGGTCATCGTCGTCGGCCCCGAGCTCAAATTGCACCAATGCGGCCTGCCGAAGAAGATGGCCCTCGAGCTATTCAAGCCGTTCATCTACTCGAAACTCGAACTCTACGGCCTGGCCAGCACGATCAAGGCGGCCAAGCGCATGGTCGAGAAGGAACGGCCCGAGGTCTGGGACATTCTCGAAGAGGTGATCCGCGAGCATCCGGTGCTGTTGAACCGCGCCCCGACATTGCATCGCCTCGGCATCCAGGCCTTCGAGCCGGTGCTGATCGAAGGCAAGGCGATCCAGCTGCACCCGCTCGTCTGCACCGCCTTCAACGCCGATTTCGACGGCGACCAGATGGCGGTGCACGTGCCGCTGTCGCTGGAAGCGCAGCTCGAGGCGCGCGTGTTGATGATGTCGACCAACAACATCCTGTCGCCGGCCAACGGCAAGCCGATCATCGTGCCGTCGCAGGACATCGTTCTCGGCCTCTATCACATGACGATGGAACGCGACGAGCGTCCGGGCATGGCGCTGAAGATCAGAAGCGTGGCCGAGCTCGAAAAGGCCCTCGCCAGCGACAGCGTGTTCTTCTACGCCCCCGGCAAGTCGCAGGCCGAGATCCGCGGCGACGGTCTCGACGGGCTGATGGACAAGATCGCGCGGCGCGAGGTCACCGCCCATCGCAAGATCGCCGTCAGCAGCCGCGCCGAACTCGAAGCCGGGCTGGCGCGCGGCGAATTGCGCGTGTTCGACACCGAACGCGGCGTCCCCGCGTCGTGGTCGACGCCCGCCGAGATCGAGAAGGCGATAGCGGAGGGGCGGGCCTTCCTCTATCGCATCCCGGTATTTCGCAACGACGCCGAGGTCGAGGAGGCGCTGCATGAGGGGGTCATCACGCTGCAGTGCAAGATCAGGGTGCGGCTCGGCACGCCCAACGGCCACCCCGCCCGGCTGGTCGAAACGACGCCGGGCCGCCTGTTGTTGTCGGAAATCCTGCCGCCGCACCCCAATCTCGGTTTCGATCTGGTCAATCAGCTATTGACGAAGAAGGAGATCAGCAACGTCATCGACCAGGTCTATCGCCACTGCGGTCAGAAGGAGACCGTGATCTTCTGCGACCGGCTGATGACATTGGGCTTCCAACAGGCGTGCAAAGCCGGAATCTCGTTCGGCAAGGACGATTTGATCATCCCCGACGCCAAGCGGCGGCTGATCGCCGAGGCGCAGGAGAAGGTCAAGGAATACGAGCAGCAGTATCAGGAAGGCCTGATCACGCAGGGCGAAAAGTACAACAAGGTCGTCGATGTGTGGTCGGCCTGCACCGATAAGGTCGCCGACGAAATGCTGAAGATGATCCGGGCGACGAAGCCGGGCGAGCCGGTCAACTCGGTGTGGATGATGGCGGATTCGGGGGCCCGCGGCTCGGCCGCTCAGATCAAGCAGCTGGCCGGCATGCGCGGGCTGATGGCCAAACCCTCGGGCGAGATCATCGAGACGCCGATCATCTCGAACTTCAAGGAAGGGCTGACCGTGCTCGAATACTTCAATTCGACGCACGGGGCGCGCAAAGGCCTGGCCGACACCGCGCTGAAGACGGCGAATTCCGGCTATCTGACCCGCCGCCTGGTCGATGTGGCGCAGGATGCCATCATTACCGAGGAGGATTGCGGCACGACCCGCGGCCTGGCGACGCGCGCGGTCGTCGAGGGCAGCGAAATCATCGCCCCGCTCTCCGAGCGCATTCTCGGCCGCACCCTTGCCGTCGATCTTGTCGATCCGCTCTCCGGCGAACTCGTGCTGGCCGGCGGAACATTGATCGACGAGGGGGCCGTCGCGCGGATCGAGCAGGCCGGCATCGACGAGGTGGTGATCCGCTCGGTGCTGACCTGTGAATCGAAGAGCGGACTGTGCGCCAAATGCTACGGGCGCGATCTGGCGCGCGGCACCCTCGTCAATGTCGGCGAGGCGATCGGGGTGATTGCGGCGCAATCGATCGGCGAGCCCGGAACGCAGCTGACGATGCGCACCTTCCACATCGGCGGCGCCGCGCAGCGCGGGGCCGAGCAATCCTCGATCGAGGCCGCCTTCGACGCCACCGTGCAGATCAGGAATCGCAACGTCGTCCTGAATTCGAGCGGCGTGCCGATCGTGATGGGGCGCAATTGCGAGATCGTGCTGTTGGACGAGGCCGGCCGCGAGAAGGTGCGCCATCGCGTGCCCTACGGGGCCCGGCTGCTCGTCGACGAGGGGCGGCGCGTCGCCCAGGGCGAGCGTCTCGTCGAATGGGATCCGCATACGATCCCGATCATCACCGAGCGCGACGGCATCGCCCATTATGTCGATCTGATCATGGGCGTCTCGATGCGCGAGGAGGTCGATGAAGCGACCGGCATCTCCTATCTGCATGTGACCGACTGGAAGCAGCAGCCGCGCGGCAGCGATCTGCGGCCGCGGATCACATTGCGCGACGAGAAGGGCGAGGTGGTGACGCTGCCGAATGGTCTCGAGGCGCGCTACTTCCTGCCCGAGAAGGCGATCCTGTCGGTCGAGAACGGCGCGCATGTAAAGGCCGGCGACGTCATCGCCCGCCTGCCCCGCGAATCCTACAAGACGCGCGACATCACCGGCGGTCTGCCGCGGGTTGCCGAGCTGTTCGAGGCTCGCCGGCCCAAGGATTTCGCGATCATCAGCGAAAGCGACGGCCGCATCGAGTTTGGCAAGGACTATAAGACCAAGCGGCGAATCCTGGTGATCCCGAACGAAGAGGGCAAACAGCCGCTCGAATATCTGATTCCGAAGGGCAAGCACATCACCGTCCAGGAAGGCGACTTCGTACAGAAGGGCGACCTTTTGATGGACGGCAACCTCGTCCCGCACGACATTCTGCGCATCCTGGGCGTGGAGGCGCTGGCGAGCTACCTGATCCGCGAGATCCAGGAGGTCTACCGGCTGCAGGGGGTGCGCATCAACGACAAGCACATCGAGGTGATCGTGCGCCAGATGCTGCAGAAGGTCGAGATCGAGGACGGCGGCGATACGACGCTGCTGGCCGGCGATCAGGTCGATCGCGCCGAATTCGAACGCGAGAACCTGAAGGCCGAAAAGGAGGGGCTGCGCCCGGCCACGGCGCATCCGGTCTTGCAAGGCATCACCAAGGCGAGCCTGCAGACGAACTCGTTCATCTCCGCGGCCTCCTTCCAGGAGACGACGCGGGTCCTGACCGAGGCCGCGGTATCGGGCAAGGTCGACCGGTTGACCGGGCTCAAAGAGAACGTGATCGTCGGCCGGCTGATCCCGGCCGGAACCGGCAGTGTCGTCGCGCGGCTGCGCGAGATCGCCGCCGAGCGCGATCGCGAGCTTGCGGCGATGGCCGCGGAAGCGTCGCCGCCGCTCGTCGAGGCCGACAAGCGCACGGCCTAGCATCGCGGCGGTCGCGCCCCTATATCTGCCTCCCCCTCTCCGCTTCGTGCGAAGCGGAGAGGGGGAGGAGGATGCTGCTTGACCGGGTGTGCCGACGCCAATAGTATGCGCGCTCTTTCGCCGGGCTGGCGGTAGGAAGCCACCTAGACGCAGCGGATTTCCGAATCATGGCTCGGCGCCCTTGCGAGGGGGCGCGAACAACTCGTAGGTAGAAAGGTTTGACCGCCCGACGTGAGGTTGGCGCCGGGCGGGTCGCGTTTGACGAGGTCGCAGGATGCCGACGATCAACCAGCTGATCCGTAATCCGCGCCGGCCGCAGAGTGCGCGCAACAAGGTGCCGGCGATGGAAGCCTGCCCGCAGAAGCGGGGCGTGTGCACCCGCGTCTATACGACCACCCCGAAGAAGCCGAACTCGGCCCTGCGCAAGGTGGCGCGGGTCCGCCTGACCAACGGCTTCGAGGTGACGAGCTACATCCCCGGCGAGGGGCACAATCTGCAGGAGCACTCGGTCGTGCTGATTCGCGGCGGCCGGGTCAAGGACCTGCCGGGCGTGCGCTATCACATCATTCGCGGCACCCTTGACACCCAGGGCGTCAAGGACCGGCGGCAGCGCCGGTCGAAATACGGCGCCAAGCGCCCGAAATAGCGAGGGGGAAAGAAGCGATGTCGCGCCGTCGCGCCGCCGTCAAACGCGAGGTCCTGCCGGACCCCAAATTCGGCGATGCCGTCCTTACCAAGTTCATGAACTGCCTGATGCATGAGGGCAAGAAATCGGTTGCCGAGCGGATCGTCTACGGCGCCCTCGATCGTATCTCGAAACGCAGCGGGCAGGATCCGCTGCGCGTCTTCCATGACGCGCTCACCAATGTCCGCCCCGCGGTCGAGGTCCGCTCGCGCCGGGTCGGCGGCGCCACCTACCAGGTGCCGGTCGAGGTGCGTCCCGACCGCAGCCAGGCGCTGGCGATACGCTGGCTGATTGCCAGCGCCCGCGGGCGCTCCGAGAATACGATGGAAGAGCGGTTGTCGGGCGAACTGCTCGACGCCGCCAACAACCGCGGCGGCGCCGTCAAGCGGCGGGAGGACACGCATCGCATGGCCGACGCCAACAAGGCTTTCTCGCACTATCGTTGGTGAGGCGCCAAAGACACTTCGATTGACCCTGTTTGCGCGGGCGCCGGCAACAAGGCGCCGCCGGAGCTGAATCTCTATGGCACGCACGACCCCTCTCGAGCGCTACCGCAACATCGGCATCATGGCGCATATCGATGCCGGCAAGACCACGACCACCGAGCGCATCCTCTATTACACCGGCCGCTCCTACAAGCTCGGCGAGGTGCATGAAGGCACCGCCACGATGGACTGGATGGAGCAGGAGCAGGAGCGCGGCATCACGATCACCTCGGCGGCGACCACCTGCTTTTGGCAGGGCCATCGCATCAACATCATCGATACGCCGGGGCATGTCGATTTCACGATCGAGGTCGAGCGCAGCCTGCGCGTGCTCGACGGCGCCGTCGCCGTGTTCGATTCGGTGGCCGGGGTCGAGCCGCAATCGGAAACCGTATGGCGCCAGGCCGACAAATACGGCATCCCGCGGATCTGCTTCGTCAACAAGATGGACCGGATCGGCGCCGACTTTCCGCGCTGCGTGGCGATGATCGACGAGCGGCTCGGCGCGCATCCGCTGGTCTTGCAGCTGCCGATCGGGGTCGAGAACGATTTCGTCGGGGTGGTCGATCTGGTCGCGATGAGAGCCATCAAATGGCGCGAAGAGACGCTGGGCGCCCAGTTCGACATCACCGCCGTCCCGCCCGAGATGGAGGCGGAAGCGAGGGCGTTCCGGGCGAAGCTGGTCGAGACCGCGGTCGAGCAGGATGATGAGGCGCTGGAAGCCTATCTCGGCGGCGAGGAGCCGAGCCTGGAGAGGCTGCAGCACTGCATCCGCAAGGGCACGATCGCCGGCGCGTTCGTCCCGGTCCTGTGCGGCGCGGCCTTCAAAAACAAGGGGGTGCAGCCGCTCCTGGACGCGATCGTCGCCTATCTGCCGGCGCCGACCGATGTCGCCGCGATCAAGGGGGTCAAGGCCGGTACCGATGAGCCGGTGGTGCGCCGCTGTTCCGACGACGAGCCGTTCGCGGCGCTGGCCTTCAAGATCATGACCGATCCGTTCGTCGGCTCGCTGACCTTTGTGCGCGTCTATTCCGGGGTCCTGGTCACGGGCAGCCAGGTGCTCAATACGATCAAGAACACCCGCGAGCGGATTGGCCGCATGCTGCAGATGCATGCCAACCATCGCGAGGACATCAAGGAAGCGCGCGCCGGCGATATCGTCGCGCTGGCCGGGCTCAAGAACACGACGACCGGCGACACGCTGTCGGACCCGGCGCATCCGGTGGTGCTCGAACGCATGGAATTTCCGGAGCCGGTCATCGAGATCGCCGTCGAGCCGAAGACCAAGGGCGACCAGGAAAAGATGAGCCAGGCGCTGGCCCGGCTGGCGACCGAAGATCCCTCGTTCCGGGTCAGCATCGACCCTGAAAGCGGGCAGACGATTGTCAAGGGCATGGGCGAGCTGCACCTGGAAATCATCGTCGATCGCATGCGGCGCGAGTTCAAGGTCGATGCCAATGTCGGGGCGCCGCAGGTCGCCTACCGCGAAACGATCACCCGCACGGCCGAGGTCGACTACACGCATAAAAAACAGACCGGCGGGGCCGGCCAGTTCGCGCGCGTCAAACTGCGCTTCGAGCCGCTGCCGCCGGGCTCGGGCTTTGTCTTCGAGAATGCGGTGGTCGGCGGCGCCGTGCCGAAGGAATTCGTCCCCGGCGTCGAGAAGGGGCTGCGGGCGTCGGCCGAAACCGGCGTTTTGGCCGGATTTCCGGTCATCGACTTGAAGGTGACCCTGGTCGACGGCGCCTATCACGAGGTCGATTCGAGCGTTCTCGCCTTCGAGATCGCGGCCCGCGCCGCCTTCAAGGAGGGGGTCATGAAGGCGGCGCCGAAACTGCTCGAGCCGATCATGCGGGTCGAGGTCGTCACCCCGGAGGAGTATATGGGCGACATCATCGGCGATCTGAACAGCCGGCGCGGTCAGGTCACCGGCATGGATACGCGCGGCAACGCCCGGGTCATCAACGCGATGGTGCCGCTCGCGAATATGTTCGGCTACGTCAACACCTTGCGCTCGATGAGCCAGGGCCGGGCGCAGTACACGATGCATTTCCACCATTATGAACAGGTGCCGCAGGCGGTCGCGGACGAAGTCTGCGCCAAGATGGCCTGATCCGGCCCTTTGGGAATGAGCGGAGAGTAAGAATGGCGAAGGCGAAGTTTCAGCGGACGAAGCCGCACTGCAACATCGGGACGATTGGGCATATTGACCACGGCAAGACGACGTTGACGGCGGCGATTACGAAGGTTTTGTCGGAGCGGGGCGGGGCGACGTTTGTGCCGTTTGATCAGATTGACAAGGCGCCGGAGGAGCGGGCGCGGGGGATTACGATTGCGACGGCGCATGTGGAGTATGAGACGGAGAAGCGGCACTATGCGCATGTCGACTGTCCGGGGCATGCCGATTACATCAAGAACATGATCACCGGGGCGGCGCAGATGGACGGGGCGATCCTGGTGGTTTCGGCGGCGGACGGTCCGATGCCGCAGACGCGCGAGCATGTGTTGCTAGCGCGGCAGGTGGGGGTTCCCTCGCTGGTGGTATACATGAACAAGGTGGACATGGTGGACGATCCGGAGCTGCTGGATCTGGTGGAGCTGGAGGTTCGCGAGCTGCTGACGAGCTATCAGTTTCCGGGGGATGAGGTTCCGGTGGTTCGGGGCTCGGCGCTGGCGGCGCTGGAGGGTCGGGATCCGCAGATTGGGCGGGATTCGATCCTGGCGTTGATGGCGGCGGTGGATGAGTACATACCGCAGCCGGAGCGGGCGAAGGACCGGCCGTTTTTGATGCCGATTGAGGATGTGTTTACGATTTCGGGGCGGGGCACGGTGGTGACCGGGCGGATTGAGCGGGGTGTGGTCAAGGTTGGGGATGAGGTGGAGATTGTGGGGTTGCGGCCGACGGCGAAGACGGTGGTGACCGGGGTTGAGATGTTTCGCAAGCTGCTGGATCAGGGCGAGGCGGGGGACAACATTGGGGCGCTGCTGCGCGGCACCAAGCGCGAGGAGGTGGAGCGCGGTCAGGTTTTGGCGGCGCCGGGGTCGATCACGCCGCACACGCGGTTTCGCTGCGAGGCTTATATTTTGACCAAGGAGGAGGGGGGTCGGCACACGCCGTTTTTTGCCAATTACCGGCCGCAGTTTTACTTCCGCACGACCGATGTGACCGGCACGGTGCATTTGCCGGCGGGGACCGAGATGGTGATGCCGGGGGACAACGTGTCGATGGAGATTGAGCTGATTGCGCCGATTGCGATGGATGAGGGGCTGCGCTTTGCCATCCGCGAGGGCGGGCGCACCGTCGGCGCCGGCGTCGTCGCCCAGATCCTCGAATAACCCGGAACCCACGCGCCATGGCTGACGGCCAGAACATCCGCATTCGCCTGCGGGCCTACGATCATCGCATCCTCGACCAGTCGACGAGCGAGATCGTCAACACCGCGAAGCGGACCGGGGCGCGGGTTCGCGGCCCGATCCCGCTGCCGACCAAGATCGAGAAGTTCACGGTGCTGCGTTCGCCGCACGTCGACAAGAAGTCGCGCGAGCAGTTCGAGATCCGCACGCACAAGCGCCTTCTCGACATCATCGACCCGACGCCGCAGACCGTGGACGCGCTGATGAAGCTCGACCTTGCCGCCGGCGTCGACGTCGAGATCAAGCTCTAGAAGGAGGGGCGATGCGCACCGGCCTTATTGCCCAGAAACTCGGAATGACGCGGCTCTTCGACGAGGAGGGGAATCATGTGCCGGTGACCGTGCTGAAGGTCGATCATTGCCAGGTCGTCGCGGTCAGGAGCGAGGAGAAGGACGGATATACCGCGCTGCAGCTCGGGGTGGGGCGGGCCAAGGTCAAGAACGTCTCGAAGCCGCAGCGCGGTCATTTCGCCAAGGCCAAGGTCGAGCCCAAGCGGCGGCTCGCCGAGTTCCGCGTTTCGCCGGATGCCGTGCTTCCGGTCGGGGCCGAGATCACCGCGGCCCATTTCGTGCCCGGCCAGCGGGTCGATGTCAGCGGCACCAGCATCGGCAAGGGCTTCGCCGGCGCCATGAAGCGGCACAATTTCGGCGGGCTCGGCGCAAGCCACGGCGTCTCGATCTCGCATCGCAGCCACGGTTCCACCGGGCAGCGGCAGTCGCCCGGGAAGACGTTCAAGAACAAGAAGATGGCCGGCCATCTCGGGAGTGAGCGGGTGACCACGCAGAGCCTTCTGGTGGTGGCCGCCGACGCCGAGCGGGGGCTGTTGATGATCAAGGGCTCGGTGCCCGGCAGCCCGGGCGGCTTCGTGCTCGTCCGCGATGCCAAGAAGCGGCCGCTTCCCGCCGGGGTGCCATTTCCGGCCGCATTGCGCGAGGCGCCGGCCGCCGCCGCGGAGGCATCCTGACATGAGGCTCACCGTTCGCAATCTCGACAATCAGGAAGTCGGCGACATCGAGCTCGCCGACGAGGTGTTCGGGCTGCCGGTGCGGCGCGATATTCTTGCGCGCGTCGTCAATTGGCAGCTCGCCAAACGCCGCGCCGGCACCCACAAGACCAAGGGGATCAGCGAGATCAGCGGCACCACGCGCAAGCCCTATCGCCAGAAGGGCACCGGGCGCGCCCGTCAGGGCAGCCTGCGCTCGCCGCAATTCCGCGGCGGTGCGCGCATTTTCGGCCCGGTCGTGCGCAGCCATGCCTTCGGGTTGCAGAAAAAGGTCCGCCGGCTCGGCCTGAAGACCGCATTGTCGGCCAAGCACAGCGAAGGCAAGCTTGTCGTCATCGACGCCGCCCGCATCGCCGAGGCCAAGACCAAATCGTTGCGCCAGCGGCTCGAAGCGCTCGGCTGGGAGTCGGTGTTGATCATCGACGGACCCAGTGTCGATGAGGGCTTTGCCCGCGCCGCCCGCAATCTGCCGCAAGTCGACGTGCTGCCGCAGCAGGGCGCCAATGTCTACGATATCCTGCGCCGCGACATGCTCGTGTTGACGCGGGCGGCGGTCGAACATCTGGAGGCACGCCTCAAATGAGCCGCTTTCGCGTCATTCCGCGCATCGAGACAAAGCTCTCGCGCCAGCAGATGTTCGACACCATCCTGTCTCCGGTCATCACCGAAAAGGCGACCAATATTTCGGAGCACAACCAGGTCGTCTTTCGCGTCCCGCTGAAGGCCACAAAGCGCGAGGTCAGGGCGGCGGTCGAGGGGCTGTTCAATGTCAAGGTGACCGCAGTCAATACGATCCGGGTCAAGGGAAAGCTGAAGCGCTTTCGCGGCCGGGTCGGCCGGCGCTCCGACTACAAGAAGGCGATCGTGACCCTTGGCGAAGGCTCGCGGATCGACGTGACCACCGGAATCTAGCCCGGGGAGCGAGAGGATGGCGCTGAAGACTTTCAAACCGATGACCCCCTCGCAGCGGCAGCTGGTCATCGTCGACCGCCGCGAATTGTGGAAGGGAAAACCGGTCAAGGCGCTGACCGAGGGTCTGCGCAGCACGGGCGGGCGCAACAATGCCGGGCGCATCACCGTGCGCTGGCGCGGCGGCGGCCACAAGCGGCGCTACCGGTTGATCGACTTCAAGCGCAATAAGACCGATATGCCGGCGACGGTCGAGCGGCTCGAATACGATCCGAACCGGACCGCCTTTATCGCGCTGATCCGCTACGAGGACGGCGAGCTCGCCTATATCCTGGCGCCGCAGCGGCTGCGGCCGGGAGACACGGTGATCTCGGGCGAAAGGGTCGACATCAAACCCGGCAATACGATGCCGATGCGCAACATGCCGGTCGGCACGATCATCCACAATATCGAGATGAAGCCCGGCAAGGGCGGCCAGATCGCCCGCGCCGCCGGTACCTATGCCCAGCTCGTCGGCCGCGACCAGGGTTATGCGCTGCTGCGCCTTGCGTCCGGCGAATTGCGCATGGTGCGCGCGGAATGCCGGGCCACGGTTGGCGCGGTCTCGAACCCCGATCATCAGAATATCGTCATCGGCAAAGCCGGGCGCAGCCGCTGGCTCGGGCGCCGGCCGTCGGTTCGCGGGGTCGCGATGAACCCGGTCGACCACCCCCATGGCGGCGGCGAGGGGCGCACCTCGGGCGGTCGCCACCCGGTGACGCCCTGGGGACAGCCGACCAAGGGCAAGAAGACCCGGCACAACAAGGCGACGGACCGCCTGATCCTGCGCCGTCGCCATAGCAGATAGCGGAGAGGAGCGTGGCGCGCTCAGTATGGAAAGGGCCGTTCGTCGACGGCTATCTTCTCAAGAAGGCGGAGAAGGTGCGGGCGGCCGGGCGCAACGAGGTGATCCGCACTTGGTCGCGCCGCTCGACGATCTTTCCCCAGTTCGTCGGGCTGACCTTCGGGGTCTATAACGGCCACAAGTTCATCCCGGTCCTGGTGACCGAGAATATGATCGGCCACAAATTCGGCGAGTTCGCCCCGACCCGGACCTTCTACGGTCACGCCGGCGACAAGAAGGCGCGGAGGAGCTGAGATGGGCAAGCAGAAAGCGCCGCGCATTCTGGCGGAGAATGAGGCGCAGGCGCGCCTGCGCGGCGTGCATACCAGCCCGCGCAAGCTCAACCTTGTCGCCCGCCTGATCCGCGGCAAGACGGCCGCCGCCGCCCTTGCCGAACTGACCTTTTCGCGGCGCCATATCGCGCGCGAGGTCAAGAAAGTGTTGCAGGCGGCGATCGCCAACGCCGAGAACAACCATCAGCTCGACGTCGACCGCCTCTACGTCAAGGAGGCCACGGTCGGGCGCGCCTTCGTGTTGCGGCGTTTTCATACTCGCGGTCGCGGCCGCTCGGCGCGGGTCGAAAAGCATTATGCGCATCTGAGGGTCGTCGTCGGCGAGCGCCCCGAAGAGAGCGGCTGAGGAGGCTCGAGAATGGGTCAGAAGGTCAATCCGATCGGGCTGCGGCTCGGCATCAATCGCACCTGGGATTCGCGCTGGTTCGCGCGCAAGGAATACGGCGCCCTCCTGCTCGACGACATCCGTCTGCGCCGGTTTCTCAACCAGCGTTTAAGCCAGGCGGGCATCTCGCGCATCGTCATCGAGCGCGCCGCCCGCAAGACGCGGATCACGCTCCATTCGGCGCGCCCCGGCGTCGTGATCGGCAAGAAGGGCGCCGACATCGAAAAGTTGCGCAGCGATCTCGGCAAGATCACCAACAGCGAGGTCAGCCTCAACATCGTCGAGATCCGCAAGCCCGAGATCGATGCCAAGCTGATCGCCGAGGGCATTGCGCAGCAGCTCGAACGGCGCGTCGCCTTCCGGCGGGCGATGAAGCGCGCGGTGCAATCGGCGATGCGGCTGGGGGCGCAGGGGATCCGGATCAACTGTTCGGGGCGGCTGGGAGGGGCCGAAATCGCCCGCATGGAATGGTATCGCGAGGGCCGCGTCCCGCTGCACACGCTGCGGGCCGATATCGATTTCGGCTACGGCACGGCCAAGACCACTTACGGGGTGTGCGGCGTCAAGGTATGGGTGTTCAAGGGCGAGATCCTGGCCCACGATCCGATGGCCCAGGAAAGGCGCGCGCTGGAAGCCCAGCCGGCGGCCGGACACGAACGCGCGCGCCGCGAAGCGGCGGAGTAGGATCCGATGCTCAGCCCAAAACGCAGCAAGTACAGAAAGGCGCATAAAGGGCGCATCCACGGCCTGGCCAAAGGCGGCACGACGCTCAATTTCGGCGCCTTCGGGCTGAAGGCCCTCGATCCCGGGCGGGTCACGGCGCGCCAGATCGAAGCGGCGCGGCGCGCCATCACCCGCCATATCCGCCGCACCGGCCGCGTGTGGATCCGCATCTTTCCGGACGTGCCGGTCTCTCGCAAGCCGGCCGAAGTGCGCATGGGCAGCGGCAAGGGATCGCCCGAATTCTGGATCTGCCGGGTCAAGCCGGGCCGCATCCTGTTCGAGCTCGACGGCGTCTCGCCGGAGGTCGCGCAGCAGGCCTTCGCTCTGGCCGCGGCGAAATTGCCGGTCGGGACCCGCATTGTTGCGCGCGCGAGCGCGGAGGGCGCGCCATGAAAGCAGCCGATGTCAGAGCCAAGACCGACGACGAGCTGTTTGAGGATCTCAACGTTCTCGGCAAGGAGATCTTCAACCTGCGCTTTCAGAAGGCCAACAACCAGCTCGAGAACACCGCCCGGATCCGTCAGGTGCGGCGCGACATCGCCCGCATCAAGACGATCCTCGGCGAACGGCGCCGCCAGGGGCGAGGGAAGCAGTAATGTCGAGACGCATCCTTCAGGGCGTTGTTGTCAGCGACGCTTGCGACAAGACCGTGATCGTGCGGGTCGAGCGGCGCGTCATGCATCCGATTTATAAGAAGTTCATCACGCGTTCGAAAAAGTACGCGGCGCACGACGCGCATAACAGCTATCGCGTCGGCGATGTCGTGCGCATTGAGGAGAGCCGGCCGCTCTCGAAGCGCAAGCGCTGGGTCGTGCTGGAAGGGCCGGAGGCCTCCCCCGGCCGGCGCTTTGCCGAGCGCGGGAGCGGGACGGTCCTCGCCGCGGAAGGAGCGGAGGGTGCGGCATGATCCAGATGCAGACAAATCTCGATGTCGCCGACAATTCCGGCGCCCGCCGCGTGCAGTGCATCAAGGTGCTCGGCGGCTCGAAGCGCAAGAGCGCGACGGTCGGCGATGTCATTGTCGTCTCGGTCAAGGAGGCGATCCCGCGCGGTCGCGTCAAAAAAGGCGACATCCATCGCGCCGTCGTCGTGCGCACGGCGAAGGAGATCCGCCGCCCGGACGGCAGCGCCATCCGCTTTGACCGCAATGCCGCGGTCCTGATCACGCCGCAGGGGGAACCGATCGGGACGCGCATTTTCGGCCCGGTCACCCGGGAATTGCGGGCGCGCCGCTTCATGAAGATCGTTTCGCTGGCCCCCGAAGTGCTGTAGCCATGCCGAAGCTGAAGATCAAAAAGGGCGATACCGTCGTCGTCATCAGCGGCCGCGACAAAGGCAAAAAAGGCGAGGTGTTGCGCGTCTTTCCGGCGGAATCGCGCGCCCTCGTCCAGGGCGTCAACATCGCCCGACGGCATACCAAGCCGCGCATGGGCGAGCCCGGCGGCATCCTTGAGAAGGAATTGCCGATCCATATTTCGAATCTGGCCCATATCGACCCGCAATCGGGCAGGCCGACGCGGGTCGGATACAAATTTCTCGAGGACGGGCGCAAGGTCCGGGTCGCGCGCCGTTCCGGGGAAGTCATCGACAGGTGAGCCATGGCCGCAAGCCGCTTGCAGGAACGCTACGAAACCGTTCTGCGTCCGATGCTGATGAAGGAGTTCGGCTATAAGAACCTGATGCAGGTTCCCCGCCTCGAAAAGATCGTCGTCAACATGGGGGTCGGCGAGGCGGTGCAGGACGCCAAAAAGATCGATGCCGCCGTCAACGATCTGATGGCGATCACCGGGCAGCGGCCGATCGTCACGCGGGCGCGGCGCTCGATCGCGGCGTTCAAATTGCGCAAGGGCATGCCGATCGGTTGCAAGGTCACGTTGCGCAGCCAGCGCATGTACGAATTTCTCGATCGGCTGATCACGGTGGCGCTGCCGCGGGTGCGCGATTTTCGCGGCATTTCCGGCAAGAGTTTCGACGGGCGCGGCAATTTTGCGCTCGGCCTCAAAGAGCAGATCGTCTTTCCCGAGATCGATTACGATCGCGTCGATGCGGTGCGCGGGCTCGACGTCATCGTCGTCACGACGGCGCGGACCGATGCGGAGGCAAAAGCTCTGCTCAAAGGCTTCGACATGCCGTTTGTCAATTGACGCCCTTTGGAGTTGGGGTCATGGCCAAGAAGAGCGCAATCGAAAAGAATGAAAGACGCCGCAAACTGGCGGCGCGCATTGCCGGCAAGCGGGCGCGGTTGAAGGCGGTGGCGCTCGACCGGCAGGCGGCTCCGGAGGAGCGCTTCGCCGCGCAACTGAAGCTTGCCGAACTGCCGCGCAACGGTTCCGAGACGCGCATTCGCAACCGCTGCGCATTGACCGGCCGCCCGCGCGGCTATCATCGCAAATTCCGGCTGTCGCGGATCGCCCTGCGCGAGCTTGCCTCCTCCGGGCAGATCCCGGGCATGATCAAGTCGAGCTGGTAGCGGAGCGCGCCGATGACGATGAGCGATCCTCTCGGCGATATGCTGACCCGCATCCGCAACGCACAGCGGGCGCGCCAGGCCGCGGTGCGCGCGCCGGCCTCGAAATTGCGCGCCAATGTGCTCGAGGTTTTGAAGCGCGAAGGTTATATTCGCGGCTATACGCGCGAAAACATCCGTCCCGGCGTCGACGAGCTGAGGATCGAGCTCAAATATGCCGACGGCGAGCCGGTGATTCGCGAAATCGCGCGGGTATCGAAACCGGGGCGCCGCATCTATTCGAAGATCGCCGATCTGCCGCGCGTCTATAACGGGCTTGGCATCGCAATCCTGTCGACCCCGCGCGGGGTCATGTCCGATAATGAGGCGCGCGCCGCCAAGGTGGGCGGCGAAGTTCTGTGTCGCGTGTTCTGAGGCCCTTGATGTCGCGCATCGGCAAGAACCCGGTACCGATCCCGCCCGGCGTCGAAGTCCAGCTCGCCGGCGAGCGGATGACGGCCAAAGGCCGGCTCGGTACGCTCTCCCTCGTTCTGAGCAGCGAGGTGACGGCGGCGATCGCGGACGGCGCCATCACGATCAGGCCGACGAGCGAGACCAAACAGGCGCGCGCGATGTGGGGGACGACCCGCGCGCTTGTCAACAACATGGTCACCGGCGTCTCGCAGGGCTTCAGCGTCACTCTCGAGATCAACGGCGTCGGCTACCGGGCCGCGGTTCAGGGCAATGCGCTCACCCTGCAGCTCGGCTTCAGCCACGAAATCGTCTACCCGATCCCGCCCGATGTCAGGATCGTCTGCGAGCGCCCGACCACGATCACGGTCAGCGGCCCCGACCGCCAGCGGGTTGGCCAGGTGGCCGCGGAAATTCGCGCTTTCCGTCCGCCCGAACCCTATAAGGGCAAGGGGATCCGGTATCTGGGCGAAGCGGTGCGCCGCAAGGAAGGAAAGAAGAAGTAGGCCGCCATGTCGGATAAAGCCAAGGCCCTGTTCCTGCGTCGCCGCCGGCGGGTGCGCGCCAAATTGCGCCGGGCCGCGAAGGGCCGTCCGCGCCTGTCGGTGTTTCGCTCCTCGCGCCATATCTATGCCCAGATCATCGACGATGCCGCCGGGCGGACGCTCGCGGCGGCTTCGAGCCTCGATAAGGGGTTGCGGGCCGCTCTGAAGACCGGGGCCGATATGGCCGCAGCCCGCGCGGTCGGACGGTTGATCGCGGAGCGCGCCAAGGCGGCGGGGATCGAACGGGTCGTCTTCGACCGGGGCGCCTATCTGTTTCACGGCCGGGTCAAGGCCCTGGCCGACGCCGCCCGCGAGGGCGGTCTCGATTTCTGAAAGGGGCGGCATGGCACGCACACAGACACGCACTCAGGGCGAACGGCGCGGGCGCGGCGATCCCGAGCGGCAGCCGCGCGAGCGGGAAGAGAGCGAGCTTGCCGAGCGGCTGGTCAGCATCAACCGCGTCGCCAAGGTCGTCAAAGGCGGCCGGCGCTTTGGCTTTGCGGCGCTCGTCGTGGTCGGCGACCGCAAGGGCCGGGTCGGTTACGGTTCGGGCAAGGCGCGCGAGGTCCCGGAGGCGATCCGCAAGGCCACCGAGCAGGCGCGCCGCAACATGATCCGCGTGCCGCTGCGCGAGGGACGCACGCTGCACCACGACATCAAAAGCAGCTACGGCGCCGGAAAAGTGATCGTGCGCGCCGCCCGGGCCGGCACCGGCATCATCGCCGGCGGGCCGATGCGGGCGATTTTCGAGGCTCTCGGCGTCCACGACGTCGTCGCTAAATCGGTCGGCAGCCCCAACCCGCACAATATGGTCAAGGCCACCTTTGCGGCGCTCGCGCAGGCGGCAAGCCCGCGCGCCGTGGCGGCGCGGCGCGGCAAAAAGGTTGCCGAGATCCTGGGGCGCCGCGAAGGCGAGGTCCGGGAGACGGCGTGATGACGGGCCGCAAGACCATCACGGTCGTCCAGATCGGCAGTCCGATCGGCCGCCGGGCGGACCAGGAGGCGACCCTGAAAGGGCTTGGCCTCAACAAGCGGCATCGCCGCCGCGTGCTTGTCGATACCCCGGCGGTTCGCGGCATGATCCGCAAGGTTCAGCACCTCGTCCGGGTCGAGGAGGAGCGATGAAACTCAACGAGATCCGAGACAATCGCGGGGCGCATCGCCGCGCCAAGCGGGTCGGACGCGGCATCGGCTCGGGCAAGGGCAAGACCGCCGGCCGCGGCGGCAAGGGCCAAACGGCGCGCAGCGGGGTCGCCCTCAACGGCTTCGAGGGCGGGCAGACGCCGCTGCACCGGCGCCTTCCCAAACGCGGCTTCAATAACAAGATATTCCGCAAGGATTTCGCGGTGGTCAACCTGGGGCGCCTGCAGCTCGCCATCGACCATGGCCGGCTCAAGCCCGAAGGCGTCATCGATGCCGCGGCGCTGACGGCTTGCGGCGTGCTGCGGCGGGCGCGCGACGGCGTCCGCCTGCTCGCCAAGGGCGAGCTTAAGGCCGCGATCACGATCGCGGTCGCCGGCGCCTCGAAAGCGGCGATCGCGGCGGTCGAGCAGGCGGGGGGCAAGGTCATCCTCCGCCCCGCCCGGGCGCCCCGGGAAGGGCCGCCGCCATCCGCCGCCGGTTGAAAGAACCGGCTGCGGCCGGGTATTGTTAGGGAATACAGCGCATGGCCTCAGCCGCCGAACAACTCGCCGCCAGCCTCAACCTCTCCGCCTTCGCAAAGGCGACCGAGCTCAAAAGCCGCATCTGGTTCACGCTGGGCGCGCTGGTGGTGTACCGGCTCGGCACCTACATCCCGATCCCCGGCATCGATCCGACCATCCTCAATCAGGTCTTCTCGCAGAACGCCGGCGGCATTCTCGGCATGTTCAACATGTTCTCGGGCGGCGCGCTCGGGCGCATGACGATTTTCGCCCTGAACATCATGCCGTATATCTCGGCCTCGATCATCATCCAGCTGTTGACGGCGGTATCCCCGAGCCTCGAGGCCCTGAAAAAGGAGGGCCAGAGCGGGCAGCGCAAGCTCAACCAATATACCCGCTACGGCACCGTGCTGCTGGCGTTGGTCCAATCCTACGGGATCGCCGTCGGGCTCGAAGGCATGCGGGCCGGCGCCCATTCGGCGGTGCTCGATCCCGGCCTGTTCTTCCGCCTGACCACGGCGGTGACGCTGACCGGCGGCACCGTGTTTCTGATGTGGCTCGGCGAGCAGATCACCGCGCGCGGCGTCGGCAACGGCATCTCGCTGATCATCATGGCCGGCATCGTTGCCAACCTGCCGCACGCGCTCGCCGCGACGCTCGAGCTCGGCCGCACCGGCGCGCTGTCGACCGCCTTTATCGTCGGCTTCATGATCATGGCGGTCGCGGTCGTCACCTTCATCGTGTTCATGGAGCTGGCGCATCGCCGCATCCTGATCCAGTATCCAAAGCGCCAGGTCGGCAACAAGATGTTCGGCGGCGATGCCTCGCATCTGCCGCTCAAGATCAACAGCTCCGGCGTCATTCCGCCGATCTTCGCCTCTTCGCTGCTGCTGCTGCCGACGACGATCGCCAATTTTATGGCGAACGGTCAGGGCCCGGGCTGGCTGGCCACGATCAGCGCCTATCTGGCGGGCGGCTCGCCGCTGTTCCTGGCCCTTTATGGCGGGTTGATCATCTTCTTTACGTTCTTCTATACCGCGATCGTGTTCAACCCGACCGAGACCGCCGACAATCTGCGCAAATATGGCGGGTTCATCCCCGGCATCCGGCCGGGCAAGAACACCGCCGACTATCTCGACTATGTGCTGACCCGGCTGACCGTGGTCGGCGCCCTCTATCTCGCAGCGGTCTGCCTGTTGCCGCAGTTCCTGATCGCGGAATATGCGGTTCCGTTCTATTTTGGCGGCACCAGCCTGCTGATCGTCGTCAGCGTGACGATGGACACGGTGGCGCAGATCCAGTCGCATCTGATCGCGCATCAATATGAAGGGCTGATCAAGAAGGCGAAGCTCCGGGGACGGCGCGGATGAACCTGATCTTGCTGGGGCCGCCGGGCTCGGGGAAGGGGACGCAGGCAAAGCGGATCGAGCAGAAATACGGCCTTGTCCAGCTCGCCACCGGCGACATGCTGCGCGCGGCGGCGCGGGCGGGCAGCGAGCTTGGCCGCAATGTCAAAAGCATCATGGATAGCGGCCAGCTCGTTCCCGATGCGATCATCATCGCGATGATCGCCGAGCGCATCGCCGAACCCGATTGCCGGAACGGCTTCATTCTCGACGGGTTTCCGCGCACCGTCCCGCAGGCCGAGGCGCTCGATGCGATGCTGGCCGAGCGGGGCTTGAGGCTCGACCATGTCATCCTGCTTGAAGTCGACGAGGCGGCGCTGATCGATCGGCTGTCCGGCCGCTGCGTATGCCAGCGCTGCGGCGCCAGCTATCACCGGCGCTATCACCCGCCGCGGGTAAAGGGCGTGTGCGATGTCTGCGGCAGCGCCGAACTCGTCCATCGCCGCGACGACGAGCCCGATGCGGTGGCGGCGCGCCTTGAGGTATACCATCGGCAAACGGCCCCGATCCTGCCCTATTACCGCGCGCGCGGCATCCTCGTGACAATCGACGGAATGGCGGATATCGATGCCGTTACGCGCGCGATCGATAGTGTGCTCGCCGGCCGGCAGGATTGACGCAGATGTTTTCCTCACTATTATATAAAATTCCTGCGGCAGGCCGCAGATGTCTTGTGCCGTCTTTGCGAAGGAGAGATGCAGGTGGCGCGCATCGCTGGCGTCAATATCCCGAATCAGAAGCGGGTCCCGATCGGGCTGACCTACATCTATGGCATCGGCCGCAGCAAGGCGCTCGAGATCTGCAACCGCGTCGGCATCCCGCTCGACCGGCGGGTGCATGAGATGACTGATGAGGAAATCCTGCGGGTTCGCGAATTGATCGACCGCGAATACACGGTCGAGGGCGATTTGCGGCGGGAAGTGGCGATGAATATCAAGCGGCTGATGGATCTCGGCTGCTATCGGGGGTTGCGCCACCGCAAGGGGCTGCCGGTACGGGGGCAGCGCACCCATACCAATGCGCGCACGCGCAAGGGTCCGGCGCGTCCGATCGCGGGCAAGAAGAAATGAGGCGGCGGCAGCGGACGGCGGAAGCGTAAATGGCAAGAACGGCGGCGGCGGCGCCGCGCCTGCGTCGGCGCGAGCGCAAGAACATTACGTCGGGGACGGCGCACGTCAACGCGACCTTCAACAATACGGTGATCACCATCACCGACGCCCAGGGCAATACGATCGCATGGTCGTCGGCGGGCAGCCAGGGTTTTAAGGGGTCGCGCAAATCCACCCCCTACGCGGCGCAAGTGGCGGCCGAAGATGCCGGGCGAAAGGCGATGGAGCACGGCATGCGCACCCTCGACATCGAGGTCAAGGGGCCGGGTTCGGGGCGTGAATCGGCGCTGCGCGCCTTGCAGGCCGTCGGCTTTGTGATCACCTCGATCCGCGACGTTACGCCGATCCCGCATAACGGCTGTCGGCCGCCGAAGCGGCGCCGCGTCTGAGAGAGGCCGCGCCGCGGCATCCGGCGGCAAACCGTGCCGGCCGCCGGGCGGCCGGCTCTGTGGCGGAGGCATCCGCCGATAACGACCGAGGTCGGAGTCGTGATTCAGAAAAACTGGCAAGCTTTGATCAAACCCAAGCAGCTCGCCGTCGAGGCGGGCGAGGATCCCAAACGGGTCGCCACCGTCGTCGCCGAACCGCTCGAACGCGGCTTCGGCCTGACGCTCGGCAATGCGCTGCGCCGCGTCCTGCTGTCCTCGCTGCAGGGGGCGGCGGTGACGGCGATCGAAATCGAGGGCGTCCTGCACGAATTCTCGTCGATCCCGGGCGTGCTCGAGGACGTCACCGACATCGTCCTCAACGTCAAGGGCATCGATCTGCGCATGTATGGCGAAGGCCCCAAGCGCATGCGCCTGCGCGCCACCGGCCCCGGCGAAGTGCGCGCCGGCGCGATCGAGACCGGGCACGATATCGAGATCATGAACCCCGATCTCGTGATCTGCACGCTCGACCAGGGCGCCCGCATCGCGATGGAGCTGACCGTCGAGAGCGGCAAGGGATACGTGCCGGCGACGCAGAACCGCCCCGAGGACGCCCCGATCGGCCTCATTCCGGTCGACGCGCTGTTCAGCCCGGTGCGCAAGGTCTCCTATCGCGTCGAAAACACCCGCGTCGGGCAGGTCACCGATTACGACAAGCTGTCGATGCGGGTGGAGACCAACGGGACCGTGACGCCCGAGGACGCCGTCGCGCTCGCCGCCCGCATCCTGCAGGACCAGCTGCAGCTTTTCATCAATTTCGAAGAGCCGCGGCATCCCGCCGAGGAGGCGCGGCCGAGCGAATTGCCGTTCAATAAGAACCTGTTGCGCAAGGTCGACGAGCTCGAACTGTCGGTGCGCTCGGCCAATTGCCTCAAAAACGACAATATCGTCTATATCGGCGATCTGGTGCAGAAATCCGAGGCCGAGATGCTGCGGACCCCGAATTTCGGGCGCAAGTCGCTGAACGAGATCAAGGAGGTGCTGGCGCAGATGGGGCTGCATCTCGGCATGGAAATTCCGAACTGGCCGCCCGAGAACATCGAGGAGCTGGCCAAGCGCTTCGACGAGCCTTACTGATTGAGAGCGGCCCGAGGGTCGCGAGAGGAAAGCCATGCGCCACCGCGTCAATCACCGCAGGTTCAGCCGCACCTCCGAGCACAGACAGGCGATGTTCGAGAACCTCGCGGCCGCGCTGTTGAAGCACGAGCAGATCACGACGACGTTGCCGAAGGCCAAGGATCTGCGGCCGATCGTCGAGCGGCTGATCACGCTCGGAAAGCATGGCGGGCTCGCCAATCGGCGGCGCGCGATCGCCCGCTTGCAAGACGCGAAACTCGCCGACAAGCTGATGACGACCTTGGCCGAGCGCTATGCCAACCGGCCCGGCGGCTATACCCGCATCATCAAGGCCGGTTATCGCTACGGCGACGACGCGCCGATGGCGATCATCGAGCTGGTCGATCGCGACCCCGCCGCCAAGGGCCAGGATTCGGGCCCCAAGCCGGACGAGAAAAACGAAGAAGAGACGGCTTAAGCGCCGGCCTCCGCGGGCGCGAGCCTGTCGCGGCCGCGCATCCCGACGGCGGGCATGGCGAGATAGGGCGTGATTTCTTCGCCTGCCGCAGCCGCGCGCCGGGAATAGACAAAGCGGGTCGTCATTTCTGCGACGTGCGGGCCTTCGCGGCGCTGGCGATGATCTCCCCAACCCGGCGCTCCATCTGCGCCTTCGCCGTCCCCAGATCCAGATACTGGCGCAAGGCGCGCAGCATGCCCGCGAGCGCGGCGGACGCTACACCGTCGGGCGGGCGGTGAAGCCGGCGCTGCCGTCGTCCTCGGCCTCCATAACCTCCACTCCGGCGACGCGGGCGGCCGGAGGGCCGCGGCGGCAGGCGGCGATCATCGCCTCGACCGCATCGGCGGGCCCGCTCACCAGCATCTCGACGCTGCCGTCGGGGCGGTTGCGCACCCAGCCGCAGAGCCCGAGGCGCTCGGCGGTCGCGATCGCCCAGGCGCGGTAGCCGACCGCCTGCACCCTCCCGGTAATGCGCAGCCGCACGCTCCTTCTCGCCGAGGCCATAAGGATCAGACCGGTTCGAGCGGGCGGTGCGGCGGAGGCGGCAAGACGGCGCGGATCGGGTCGCCGGGCTTTACCCCGCCGCCCCGCGGCACGATCGCCATGATGCCGGCCTTGCGCATGAGAGGGCCGTGCGCATCGCGTATCACTGTCGTTGCCATCGGCCCGGGCTTTATATGGTTCAGTCGGGCGCAACGGTGGCGCAGCCCGGCCCTCTTGGCAACGGCCTCATCGCCGGGATGAAGCCGCGCACCCCGCGGCAATGTCGGCGGCGCAAGAGCGCGCGTCATGACGCTCTCGCCCCTCCGCCCGGGCGCCACGACGAAGCCGGCGGCCGCCAACTCCTCGAACGGCTCGGCAGGGAGCGGACGCAATTGGCGCGGATCGGGCCGGCTCGGGCGCGGCGACGGCGGCGTCGGTCCTACGGCTTGGGCAAAACCCCGGAGCACTCCAGCACGAGCAGGAGCCACGCCAATGCCAGCAGCGCCCAGACGACATGCCTGCCCCACTGGCTCTCTTCCTTCTCGGCAAAGCGACGGATTTCGGCCTCGATCTCGCGATTCCATTCGCGCGCGATGCGTTTGGGGTCCGGCTCCATGACCATCCCGGCGCCGCCCGGTCTAGCTCGGCCCGAAGCGGCGGGACAGGAAGTCGCGCACGTCGGCGGCGCAGCGCTCGGGGAAGGCGTCGCAAATGTTGTGCGGCGCGCCTTCATAGACCCGCATCTCGACATCCGGGACGAGGCGGCGAAACGGCTCGTAATTGGCAATCGAGCCGATCGGTTCGGCGCCCGGCGCGACGACGAGCGTCGGGCAGCGGATGCGGCCGAGCTCCTCGCTCCAGTCGTAGCTTGCCATCAGCAGCACGAATTTCGCGATATAGGCCGGATCGTTCTTGGCGGCTTCGTCAAGAAACCATGTGACGAGGCCGGGATCGACCTGGTCGAGCGGCAGCCGCTCGGCGATCGTCTCGGCAAGAAAGGCGCGCAGGCCCTTCGCCTGGATCTGCGGGATCCAGCTCGGCGCTTGGCTCCGCTTCAGGCCCGGGGTCGAGGCGAACAGCGAGAGGCTCCTGACCCGCTCGCCCCGCGTCATCGCCAGCCGCTGGGCGAGATAGCCGCCGGCCGAATTGCCGACGATATGCGCGCTCGCACAGCCGAGATGGTCCAACAGTTCGGCGACGTCATCGACGAGCCGCTCCAGGGTCAGCGCCTGCTCCGGCGGCGGGATCTGCGAGGCGCCGTGCCCGCGCAGATCCAGGCGCACGACCCGGTAATGGCGGGCAAGGCAGGGAACCCAGGCATAATAGCGCCGCGCGCTGCCCATCGCCGCATGCAACAGCAGCAATACCGGCGCGTCCTTCCACGGATCGGTGAAATCGTCGATGACATAGGCGAGCCGCAGCCCGTCGCTTGTGACAAAACTGTCCATGCCGCCGGCTTCCTTCCCTCCACGCCGATCACGCCGGACCGGCCGCGGCCGGCAAATCTATCGCGCCGGCGGCGGGGAGGGCAATGCGCCGGCGTCAGCCGCGGCCGAGGCTGTAACGCCCGGGTCCGGTGACGAACAGCAACAGCAGACCGCCGGTGATCGCCATGTTCTGCATGAACTGGACGTACTGGGCGGCCGCGGCAGCCCCCGACAGATGCCAGAAGCGATGCGAGATCACGGCCATGACGACGGTGAACGCGGCCATCAGCAGCGCCGCGTAACGGGTCAGGAAGCCGAATACGATGGCGAGCGCGCCAAAGAACTCGACGCAGGCGCCGACGACCGCCATCGCATGCGGCGCCGGCACGCCGTGATACGCCAGAACATGCGCAAAGTTGTCGATATGGGTGAGCTTGCCGAAACCGTCCGGCACGAAGATCGCAGCGATCAACAGCCGCCCGAGCAGCAGAGTGAAGTTTGCCAGCATCTGCTTCGATTGTCCTCCACCCCCAGGATCGGTCCGGTCCGCCGTCAACGATCCGGGCGGACGGTGCGGCCGGTCGATACGGCGGCGGGCGTTGGTCCGTTCCCGCCGCCCGCGCCCGCGCGGCGATTATAGACGGCATCGCGCGAACCGCTCCGCATGGCCGCTCCCGGTTTCGGCATTCGACAGGCAAGCCGCGGCGGCGTTAGGCTGACCGCGGGGCGGCCGCGGCGGCGGGCAAGAGGAGGGAAAAGGGCATGGCCTATGATCTGTTGATCAGGAACGGGACCGTCGTCGACGGCACCGGGGCGCCGGGCCGGCCGGCGGATGTCGCGGTCACGGCCGGCAGGATCGCCGAGATCGGCAGGCTCACGGGCGGCGCCGGACGGGTCATCGACGCCGCCGGCGCCGTCGTCGCGCCCGGCTTCATCGATCCGCACACGCATTATGACGCGCAGATCTGCTGGGACCCGGCGCTGACGCCGTCCTCTTGGCACGGGGTCACGACGGTCGTGATGGGCAATTGCGGCGTCGGCATCGCGCCGTGCCGACCGCAGGCGCGCGAGATCGCGATGCGCGACCTTGTCAATGTCGAAGGCATTCCGTTCGAGGTGTTGGAGCGGGGCATCACCTGGGAGTGGCGGAGCTTTCCCGAGTTTCTCGAGGCCGCGGCGCGGCGCCGGCCGGCGCTCAATCTCGGTTTCCTCGCGCCGCTGACGCCGTTCCGCCACGAAGTCATGGGCGAAGCCTCGATGGAGCGCGCCGCCAGCGCGCACGAGACGGCGCAGATCAAGGCGCTGCTGCGGGAGGCGCTCGCCGCCGGCGCGCTCGGCTTCTCGACCACCATATTGAACCAGCATATCGGTTATCAGGGACGCCCGCTCGCCTGCCGCAATGCCAGCCGCGCCGAGTTGCAAGCCTATGCCCAGGTCCTGAAGGAAGCAAAGAAAGGTGCGATCGAGATCGCCCTGACCCGCAAGGTCTCGGTATTGGACGAGGAAGAGCGCGACCTGCTGCAATTCCTGCTCGACGAGAGCGGGCGGCCGGTCACTTTTCTCGCGCTGTTCGATCGCGACGACGCCCCCGACGCGTGCCGGGAAACGTTGCGCAAGGCCGGACCCCTGCTCGAGCGCGGCGCCGTGCCGCAGACCTCGCCGCTGCCGCTGACGCGCGAGGTCAACATGCGCAACCCGTTCTCCTTTGCCGCCTTTCCGTGCTGGCGCCGGGTGTTCGCGGACAAGTCGAAGGAGGCGCAGCGGGCGGTTTATGCCGATCCCGCCTTCCGCAACGCCTTCCGCGCGGAGCTCAAAACCGCCACCGGCTTCAGCGGCAATTGGGCGCGCCTGAGCGTGTACGAAGTCAGGAACCCCGCACTGAAGCCGCTCGAAGGCCGCACCGTCGCCGATATCGCCCGCGAACGCGGCACCGACGGGGTCGACGCCTTTCTTGACCTGACGCTCGCGGACGATCTCGACATCATGTTCGTCCTCGCGCAATTCAACACGCGGGTGCCGCAGCTGCAGGAGCTGCTGGCCGATCCGCGAATCCTGATCGCATTGGGCGACGGCGGCGCCCATGTCGACATGCTGTGCGATGCGGGCTACCCGACCTATCTGCTCGGCACCTGGGTGCGCGAGCGCCAGGCCATGCCGCTCGAGCACGCCGTCGCGCGGCTGAGCGCGCAGCCCGCCGCCCTGTTCGCTCTCAAGGACCGCGGTCGGCTGGCGCCCGGCTTTGCCGCCGATATCACGATCTTCGATGCCGCGACGGTGGGTTCCCCGCATCGCGGCGAGCGGCGCTATGATCTGCCGGGCGGCGGCAAGCGCATGGTCGTGCCGTCGCGCGGCGTCCTCTATACGATCGTCAACGGCGAGATCGTCTATGCCGAGGGCCGCCTGAGCGGCGCCACCCCCGGCCAAGTGCTGCGTTCATAAAACCGTCAGGCGGCGGGGCGGGCCGGTCCGCCTCACAGAATAAGGAGGGGTGAAATGGCCGATGGAACCGATGTCTTCGAGATCATGCATACGACCCGGGCGATGCGGCGGCTCAAACCCGATCCCGTTCCCGACGCGCTGATCCACAAGATCCTTGCCGCCGGGCAGTGCGCCGCAAGCGGCGGCAACAGCCAGCGCTGGCGCTTTCTCGTCATCAAGGATCCGGAGATCAAGAAGAAGGTGCAAGTCTATTACAAACGCGCCTTCGACGAGGTCATCGGGCCGCGCTATCAGACCAGCGAGCCGCCGCCGGGCGTGACGCGCGAGCGCTATATGCGCCAGCATGCCGCGGTCAAATACCTGACCGATCATTTTCATGAGGCGCCGGTGTGGATCGTCGCCTGCCTCGAGGACGGACCGAACCCGAACCGCGCTTCCGGCTCGTCGATCTATCCGGCGGTGCAGAACATGCTGCTGGCGGCGCGCGCGCTCGGCCTCGGCGCGACATTGACGACCCGACACCTGCTTTACGAGAAGGAGACCGAAGCGGCGATGGGCATACCGCCCGGCTTTCACTCCTACGCGATCCTGCCGATCGGCTATCCGATGGGCCGGTTCGGGCCGGTCGGCCGCGGGCCGCTCGCCGACGTCGTCTATCTCGATCGCTGGGGTCAGCCCTATCCGGGTCTGTGAACGGGGAGGTGAGAATGGCAAGGATTGCGCCGATCAGCGGCAAAGCCGATGTCGCGGCCGAATACCACCCCATCGTCGATGCCGTGCTCAAGGTCTTCGGTCAGGTGCGCGGCCCGTTCAGCATCCTGCTGCACAGCCCGCCACTGGCCGAGCGCGTGCTGCCGCTCGTCACCTTCTTTCGCGAAGAGAGCGTCGTCGAGCCCCGCCTGCGCTCGCTGGCGATCCTGGCGGCGGTGCGCGAGCGCGCGGCGGCCTATGTGTGGGCGGCGCAGGTCGGCGCCGCGCGGCGCAACGGCGTGCCGGAGGCGACAATCGATCTGATCCGCGCCCAGGGCGATCCCGCGACGCTGTCCGCGGACGAGCGCGACGTCATCCTCTATACCCGGCAGCTAATGCGGACAAACCGCGTCGACGAGGCCGTGTTCGACGCCCTCAAGGAGCGGCACGGCGCCCGCTGGCTGGTCGAATTGACCGCGGCGGCGAACTACTTCGCCTTCCTGTCCGGCATCGTCAACGCTTTTGACGTGCCGGCCCCGCCCGAGGGCGACAAGCTGCCGGGCTGAAGGCTTCCCGCCCCGGCCGCCGATCCGCGGATCAATCCGGGGGCGGGGCGGGCATCGGAACAGGACGCCTCTTATACCCAGATCCCGATGATGAGAACCTATACTCCCCCTGTCATTGCAAGGAGCAAAGCGACGAAGCAATCTCGGCGGCATATTGCACCCGGCGCGGGATTGCTTCGCTTTGCTCGCAATGACAACTGTTTCTTTCTATGGGCTCTGATCAGAGAGAGTTGGCATTAATCCTCACTGTCCTCACTGGCTCTCTGTTAATATTATTTCACAGGGAGACAGTGAGATCAGTGAGGAAGAAAACAATCAGAGAACGCTATAACGCGCCTGCGGCGCGCAAAATGTTTTTCTGATGCCTTATACCAGATCCCGATGATGAGAACCCGTATTCCCCCCTGTCATTGCGAGGAGCAAAGTGACGAAGCAATCTCGGCGGCATACTGCACCCGGCGCGAGATTGCTGCGCTGCGCTCGCAATGACGGC
>Ga0209062_1001100_pt1 | contig 54785 bp, 53 predicted proteins | sample Coa_R2_2_FD_187158 | JGI IMG/M metagenome (GOLD analysis project Ga0209062, IMG submission 187158) | Surface soil microbial communities from Centralia Pennsylvania, which are recovering from an underground coalmine fire - Coalmine... | ecosystem: Environmental > Terrestrial > Soil > Unclassified... | reverse complement strand
ATGGGCATCGAGATCGCGTAATCAGTTTGTGATTGGGTGATTGAAGACGGTTGTGCGCTACGCGCTCGACATTGATCCCTCGAGAGTCGCCAAAAACGGGCGCTCTCGGGATGACGAATGAAGTCAGTCGAAAACACCACGGCCTGCGATGCACTGCAGGCGGTGGGAGATGAGGTAAACAATGAGTCGTAAAGCTGGAAAAAATATCGAGAAGGCGCGTGCTGCGATCGAAAAGCACCCTTACGTGCTCAAAGATGCCGTGCCGCTCTTGCAAAAAGTCAAATTCGCCAAGTTCGACGAAACCGTGGAGCTGACGATGCGCCTAGGGGTCGATCCCAAGCACGCCGATCAGATGGTTCGCGGGACGGTCGTTCTGCCTCATGGGCTGGGCAAATCGAAGAAGGTGTTGGTCATCGCTACCGGCGACAAGGTCCGGGAGGCGGAAGCTGCTGGCGCCGACTTTGTTGGCGGTGAGGACATGGTCGAGAAGATCCAGAAGGAAAACTGGACCGACTACGATGCCGTCATCTCCACGCCCGACATGATGAAGTCGGTTGGGCGCCTGGGTAAGGTTCTTGGTCCGCGCGGTCTGATGCCGAACCCCAAGACCGGAACGGTCACCTTCGACGTGGGCAAGGCGGTACAGGAAGTAAAAGCCGGTAAGGTCGAGTTCCGTACGGACAAGACCGCACTGGTACATGTTCCTGTGGGCAAGATTTCGTTCGCTCCGGAAAAGCTGGTTGAGAACGCGACGGTCGTACTTACCAGCGTGATTAAGGCCAAGCCAGCAGTCGCCAAGGGCAAGTACCTGAAGGGTGTCACCCTGAGCTCGACGATGGGACCTGGCATTCTGATCGACACAAGTGCTGTTGAAGCCGCCGCCAAGGCGTAAAAAGAGCGGACTACGAGGATTCTGAAATGGCTGTCACAAGAGCAAAGAAGATTGAACAAGTTGAGAAGCTCACCGGCGAATTGAACGAGGTGGGTAACGTGATCGTTGGCACGTTTACGAAGCTGACGGTCTCGCAGGACTTTGAACTGCGCAAAGCGGTCCGTAGCGCGGGCGGCAAGTACCAGGTTGTCAAGAATACCCTGGCCGAGCGTGCGACCAAGGGTACCAAGATCGAAGAGGCGCTGAAGAACCTTGCTGGCGTAACCTCGATCGCTTATACGAAGAACGATCCAGTGGCGCTGGCGAAGGCGCTTTCCAAGTACGCGAAGGACAATCCGGAGTACACGTTCAAGGCCGGCGTCGTGGAAGGCCGTGCGATCTCGATCAAGGAAATCGAGACGCTGGCGAACATGCCGTCGAAGGAAGAGATTTACTCGAAACTGCTCTTCCTGATCAACGCTCCCGCACAGCGCCTGGCGACCGTAATGGGCGCGACTGGGCGCGACCTGGCAGTGGTCGTGAACCAGGGCGTGAAAGAGAACAAGTTCACGGCTGCGGAAGCTGCAGCGCAATAGGTTTTCGGGTGGCCCCGCGCCTTCTTGGGCGCAGGGTAGGGTGCCCAGGATTCGTGGGGTCGAGAGATTCCACATCAAGTTCGTTTATCAGTGGTCAGGTGTTGCGACGGCGAGTGGCACGCGTGGTCTGGACGCGAGCGGAATCGGGCGGCGCACTGGAAACCTCGGCAACGGATAACGACTAACAAAAAACTGATAACGAAAAGGTGGAGAAACAGATGGCTGACTTGCAAGCAATTGAGGATCAGATCGTTGGCCTGTCGCTGCTCGAGGCGGCAGAACTGGTAAAGAAGCTGGAATCGCGCTTAGGCGTTTCCGCGGCGGCGGCTGCACCAGTGATGGTGGCGGGCGGCGGTGCGGCGGCGGCGGGTGCAGCGCCGGCGGAAGAGAAGACCGAATTCACGGTTGTGCTTAAGGACGTGGGTGGCAACAAGATCAACGTCATTAAGGCCGTCCGCGAAGTCACCAGCCTGGGCTTGAAGGAAGCCAAGGACCTGGTTGATGGAGCTCCGAAGACCGTGAAGGAAGGTGTCTCGAAAGAAGAAGCCGAGACCATCAAGAAGAAGTTTGCGGACGCTGGGGCTACTGTCGAAGTTAAGTAGCCACTCAGGGTGACCGCATCTTCGCCAAAAGATGGCGGAGATCGGCCACCCGGGCGTAGAATCGTTCCGGGACTGGTTTTCCCGCTTGGAAGCCAGTCTTGGAATTCGCAAGTTGTGAATCGGAGTGAGAGCAGCAGCATCTAAATAGTCACAGTTTCTCTCGCCCCGGAGATAGCAGATTCACGGCGGCGGTTCCAACCGTTTTTCCCGCGGGGACTCAGGTAACGGCGGTGCCTGAGGTAGCAGGAAAGGCGGCAGGGGGCCAGAACAGACCTTCTACACTGACGCTGGAAAGCAAAATTAGAATCGTTCGAGTGCCGCGAATGGCGCCCACGGGAAATCACGTCCCTACGGGCGCATTTGTCGTTTCTTTCAGAAGCTTCGCCGATTAGCGGCAACAAGGCGGAGACCGCTTTTACCCGTCCGTTTTCCTCTCCGGATTGCGGACGTTTTGTGAACGCCGTGCGCGGGATGCACAGGCCTCTCCGGCGGACCCGAACCGGGCCGCCAGGATGTTTGATGCGCCGATTGTATGCACCCGGTGTGGTAAGTCAAGAGTTTCAGGAGTCTTTTGATGCCCAATAAGAACAGCGCCTCCCGTACCCGTTTCGACTTCTCAAAAATTCCGGCGACCATCCAGATCCCGAACCTGATCGAAGTCCAGAAGCGTTCGTACGACCGGTTCCTGCAGATGGACCGCTTGCCCAGTGAGCGCGATGATGCCGGGTTGCAGGCCGTATTCCAATCGGTCTTTCCTATTACGGACTTCCGCAACGTATCGCAGTTGGAGTTCGTGGATTACGCAATCGGCAACTGGGAATGCAAGTGCGGTCACCTGAAGGGGCTGCATCACCTTCGCACAACCTGCCGCAATTGCGGAGCGACCGTCATCACCGATCCGTTTCACCCGGGTGAAGTGCTCTGCCAGCGTTGCGGAACTTATAACGCCAACACGCCAGACTTTTGTAACAAGTGCGGCGACCCAGTCGGATTGCAGTTGAAGTACGACGTAGCTGAGTGCGAAGAGCGTGGTATGACGTACTCCGCGCCACTGAAAGTCACGATGCGGTTGACGATCTACGACAAGGATCCGGAGACGGGAAATCGCTCCATCCGCGATATCAAGGAGCAGGAAGTCTTCTTTGGCGATGTTCCGCTGATGACCGACAACGGCACGTTCATCATTAACGGCACCGAGCGCGTCATCGTCAGCCAGTTACACCGTTCGCCTGGCGTGTTCTTCGAGACCGCGAACAACCGCACCTATTTCCTTGGCAAGATCATTCCGTACCGCGGATCGTGGGTTGAGTTCGAATACGACCAGAAGAACGTCCTCTATGTCCGCATCGACCGCAAGCGTAAGTTCCTGGGAACCATCTTTTTGCGTGCGCTGGGTCTGCGTTCGAACGAAGACATTCTGCGCACCTTCTATACGGTCGACCGGATCGGCTTCCGAGACAAGAAGCCGTACTGGACGCTGGAACCGGGTGTGGATCGTCCGACCAACCTGGTTGGCATGAAACTGTCGCACCGCCTCACGAACAAGAGCGGTGATGAAATCGCTCATGCCGGACGCAAAGTCACTCCCGCGATTCTGCGTGAAATTCACAAGGCTAAGATCAGCGATATCGAGATCGAGCCCGCTGACCTGGAAGGCGCATTTGCAGCCGCCGATGTCGTGGACACCACCAGCGGCGAAGTGCTGCTCGAAGCCAACAACGAAGTAACCGCGGAAGTCCTAGCGAAGGTGTTGGATGCCGGAATCGGCGAAATCCACGTCTTCTTCCCTGAGCGCGATGACGTGGGCACTGTTATCAGCCAGACGCTGAAGCGCGATTCAGTGAAGACGCCGCAGGAAGCGCTGATCGAAATCTATCGCAAGCTGCGTCCTGGCGATCCGCCGACCCTCGACACGGCCACCGCGTTGTTCCAGGGGATGTTCTTCGACCCGCGCAAATACGACTTCTCACGCGTGGGCCGGTTGAAGTTCAACATCAAGTTGTATGAGAAGCAGGACGCCACCAATCTTGAAAGCCGCACACTGGAACCGGATGACTTCTACGCGACCATCCGCTACCTGCTGAAACTGCGCAAGAACATCGGTTCGGTGGATGACATCGATCACCTCGGCAACCGCCGCGTACGCGCAGTAGGCGAGTTGATGGAGAACCAGTTCCGCATCGGCCTCGTCCGCATGGAACGCGCTATCAAGGAAAAGATGAGCGTGTACCAGGAAATGTCCACGGCGATGCCACACGATCTCGTCAACGCCAAGCCGGTTATGGCTGCGATCCGCGAGTTCTTCGGATCTTCGCAGTTGTCGCAATTCATGGATCAGACGAACCCGCTTTCAGAGATTACGCACAAGCGTCGTCTATCGGCGCTTGGGCCGGGCGGTTTGTCGCGTGAGCGCGCCGGATTCGAAGTCCGCGACGTTCACCCGACGCACTATGGACGCATTTGCCCGATCGAAACGCCGGAAGGTCCGAACATCGGTCTGATTTCGTCGCTGAGCTGCTATGCGCGTATCAACGATTATGGATTTATCGAGTCGCCGTATCGTCGCGTGAAGGGCGGGCGCATCATTGACTACGTCGCCATCGTCAATGGTGGCGATAGCGACTACAAGGTCGGCGATCACGTCGAGAAAAGCGAAATCCTCAAGGCCAACGAAGACCTGAAATCGCGCCGGAAACGGCCGATCGACTGGGAGCCGTTCTCCTTCTACCTCTCCGCGTGGGAGGAAGACCGGCATGTCATCGCTCAGGCGAACATCGAGCTGGATGAAAAGGGCCGCATCGTTGCGGACCTGGTTAATGCTCGGAAGGCCGGCAACTTCGTGCTGATCAGTCGAGATGAAGTCGATTACGTTGACGTCAGCCCGAAGCAGCTCGTATCAGTCGCTGCCTCGCTGGTACCCTTCCTGGAGCACGACGACGCTAACCGTGCACTGATGGGTGCGAACATGCAGCGCCAATCCGTGCCTTTGTTGAAGGCGGAAGCGCCGATTGTCGGCACCGGAATGGAGGGCGTTACAGCGCGTGATTCCGGAGCCGTCGTTCTGGCACGCCGCAGCGGCATCATCGATTCAGTCGACTCCGAACGCATTATCGTCCGCGTGGAAGGCGAGCATCACCCGATGCAGCTCTCCCGCGAAGTTGGCAGCGACATCTACCAGCTGACGAAGTTCAAGCGGTCGAACCAGAACACCTGTATCAACCAGAAGCCTATCGTGAAGAAGGGCGACCGGGTTGTGAAAGGGCAGGTGATTGCTGACGGTCCTTGCACCGACAAGGGCGAACTGGCGCTCGGACGCAACGTGCTCGTGGCTTTCATGCCATGGCGCGGTTACAACTTTGAAGACGCCATCCTCGTCAGCGAGAAGCTGGTGAAAGAGGACTACTACACCAGTGTTCACATTGAGGAGTTCGAAATCGAAGCGCGTGACACCAAGCTGGGTCCGGAAGAAGTCACTCGTGACATTCCGAACGTCAGTGAGTCGGCGCTGCGCGATCTCGATGAGAGCGGCGTGATTCGCATCGGCGCGAAGGTAAAGCCGGGCGATATTCTGGTCGGCAAGGTTACGCCAAAGGGCGAAACGCAGCTGACTCCGGAAGAGAAGCTGCTGCGCGCGATCTTCGGCGAAAAAGCCGGCGACGTTCGCGATGCTTCCCTGAGCTGCCCTCCGGGAATCGAGGGCACCATCGTCGATGTGAAAATCTTCTCCCGCAAGGGGCAGGAGAAAGACGAGCGCGCCAAGCAGATTGAAGCAGCGCAAGTTGCGAAGCTCGAAAAGAACCTCTCGGACGAAATTCGAATCCTTACAGACGAGCGCCTGAAGCGACTCGAAGGCCTGCTTGGCGGAAAAGAAGTTACCGCCGACCTGCACGACGAGCGCACCAACAAGCGGTTGCTCACCAAGGGTGCGATTCTGGACCGCGAGTCGATCGAGCGTATCTCGACGCGAAACCTGAAGCGTATCAAGTACAACGACAAAGATCCTCGTGTAAACGAGCAGATCGACGAGATCGAAGAGATGACTTCGCGTCAGATCGATGTGCTCCGCAAGATCATGCGCGAGAAGATCGAAAAGCTACAGAAAGGTGATGAACTGCCACCGGGCGTGATCAAGCTGGTGAAGGTTTACATCGCCATGAAGCGCAAGCTGAGCGTCGGCGACAAGATGGCTGGCCGCCACGGTAACAAGGGCGTGATCGCGCGTGTTCTGCCGGATGAAGACATGCCGTACATGGAAGATGGGACTCCGGTGGAAATCGTGCTCAACCCCCTGGGCGTACCTTCCCGTATGAACGTGGGTCAGATTCTGGAAACTCACCTCGGATGGGCAGGCAAGGGCCTCGGAACGAAGATCGCTGAACTGATCAAGAACAACGGTCGCGCCGAGCATCTTCGTCGCGAGCTGAAAAGCATGTTCAAGAATGTAGCCTTCGGCGAAGTTTTCGATGATCTCGAAGACGAGACGTTGGAAAAGGTCGCGCAGACGATGACGAAAGGCGTCTACATCGGATCGCCGGTGTTCGACGGTGCGCGTGAAACGGAAATCAAGGCGTTGCTGGATCAGGCTGGTCTGCCGACGTCGGGCAAAACCATGCTGTACGACGGCATGACTGGCGACAAATTCGAACAGCCAGTCACAGTTGGCTACATCTACATGCTGAAGCTGTCGCACCTGGTCGACGACAAGATTCACGCACGCTCCATCGGTCCGTACTCGCTCATCACGCAGCAGCCTCTGGGTGGCAAGGCACAGTTTGGCGGACAACGCTTCGGAGAAATGGAAGTCTGGGCGCTCGAAGCTTACGGTGCCGCGTACATCCTGCAGGAACTGCTCACGGCGAAGTCTGACGACGTGTATGGCCGCACGAAGATTTACGAGGCCATCGTGAAGGGCGAAGCTGCGATTGAACCGGGTGTACCGGAGTCGTTCAACGTGCTGATTCGCGAATTGCAGTCACTGTGCCTGGACATCGAGCTGATCAAGACGGCCGAGGGGCGCCGTCCACCACAGCTCGCCACGGCAGCGGCGGATTAAGAAAAGTGGCTAGTGGTTGGTGGCTAGTGGTTATTAAACCCACTGCCACTGATCGGGCCGCACAAGTTTTGGACTCTTTGCAAGAACGAGTGCCGGCGATCAATGTTCTCGAGATTTCCGGTCATGATACTGGCCACTGATCACTAGACACTGGCCACTTTTTCGAGAGCCGTTAGCGGTCAACGACAGGATCGCACCGGAGGAAACTTTGTACCGTTCAAGCCCGTTTGACATGGCAAGCAATATCGCCGACTTCGATGCCATCCGCATCAGTCTGGCCTCGCCGGAAAAAATCCGGAGCTGGTCCCATGGCGAGGTGACGAAGCCGGAGACGATTAACTACCGGACTTTCAAACCGGAACGCGACGGCTTGTTCTGCGCACGCATTTTCGGTCCCGTCACGGACTGGGAGTGTCTCTGCGGCAAGTACAAGCGCATGAAGCACCGCGGCGTGATCTGCGACAAGTGCGGCGTGGAAGTCACGTTGTCGAAAGTTCGCCGCGAACGTCTCGGCCACATCGAGTTGGCTTCGCCCTGTTCGCACGTATGGTTCTTTAAGGGTCTGCCGAGCCGCATCGGACACCTGCTCGATATTTCGCTGCGCGATCTCGAATCCGTGTTGTACTTCGAGGCCTATGTAGTCGTCGAACCTGGCGATGCGCCGGTGAAAGAGCGCGAAGTCATTAAAGAAGAGCAGAAGTTCCGCGAGCTCGATCAGCAGTACCGCCCTGCCGGCTTCAAAGCAATGATGGGCGCGGAAGCGATCAAGGAACTACTGAAGCGAGTCGATATCGAGCTGCTCGCCACTGAACTGCGCGAGAAAATGAAGCACGAGCCTTCGCTGCAAAAGCGTCTCAAGTACGCCAAGCGGCTGAAGGTGGTCGAGGCATTCCGAAAGAGCGGAAACAAGCCACATTGGATGATCCTGGACGTGATTCCAGTTATCCCGCCGGAGTTGCGCCCGCTGGTTCCACTCGACGGCGGCCGCTTCGCTACGTCGGATCTCAACGATCTGTATCGCCGCGTAATCAACCGCAACAACCGCTTGAAGAAGCTGATGGACCTTCACGCGCCGGAAGTGATCGTGCGGAACGAGAAGCGAATGTTGCAGGAAGCTGTCGACGCCCTGTTTGACAACGGACGTCGCGGACGCGTGCTGCGCGGCGCCAACAACCGCCCGCTGAAGTCGCTTAGCGACACGCTGAAAGGCAAGCAGGGCCGTTTCCGCCAGAACCTGCTCGGCAAGCGCGTCGACTACTCGGGGCGTTCCGTGATCGTGGTTGGTCCGGAATTGAAGCTGCACCAGTGCGGTCTACCGAAGAAGATGGCGTTGGAGTTGTTCAAGCCATTTATCTATCACCGGCTGGAACAGACGGGTCACTGCACCACCATCAAGCAGGCGAAAGAAATGGTGGAAGCGCAGGAACCAATCGTTTGGGACATCCTGGAAGAAGTGATTAAGGATCACCCGGTTCTGCTGAACCGTGCTCCAACCCTGCACCGTCTTGGCATACAGGCATTCGAGCCAGTGCTGGTGGAGGGCAAAGCCATCAAGATTCACCCGTTGGTCTGCACGGCGTTTAACGCCGACTTCGACGGCGACCAGATGGCGGTGCACATTCCGCTTTCGCCAGAAGCGCAGGTGGAAGCCAGCGTTCTGATGCTGGCCTCGCACAACATTCTGTCGCCTGCCTCGGGCCATCCGATCACCGTTCCTACTCAGGACATGGTGCTTGGCTTGTATTACCTGACGAAGGCGAAGCCAGGCGCGAAGGGTGAAGGCCGTGCGTTCGCGAATATCGACGAAGTCATGCTCGCGCTCGAGATGGGCGAAGTAGAAACGCTCACGCCGATCCGGCTGCGCTATACCGGTGACGTCATCGATCTGACGACGGCGTATGACGATCAGGATGTGGTTCGCACCGAGCCGGTTCGCTTTGACCGCCAGTTCATCAACACCACGGTAGGACGCGCGATCCTAAACGACCATCTTCCGAAAGACATGCCGTACATTAACGGCCTTCTGAAGAAGAAGGGCGTAGGCTCGCTCGTCAACTATGGGTACCTGCGCTTCGGTCTGGAAACGACTGTACAGATGCTCGATGGCATCAAGCAGCTCGGATTCCTTTATGCCACTCGTGCCGGCTTGTCGATCGGTATCGACGACATGGTCATACCGGAAAGCAAGAAGAAAGTGGTGGGTGAAGCCGAGAAGCAGGTGATCTCCGTTCATCAGCAGTACCTGGACGGCGCGATTACCAACGGCGAGCGCTACAACAAGGTCGTTGAAATCTGGTCGGGCATTACGGAGCGCGTAGCTGACGAAATGTTCTCGGTGATGGAGAAGGCCGACAAGGCCGGTGCCATCAACCCGATTTACGTCATGGCCGACTCCGGCGCTCGCGGATCGAAACAGCAGATCCGTCAGCTCTCGGGTATGCGCGGCTTGATGGCGAAGCCCTCGGGCGAAATCATCGAGCAGCCGATCACGGCGAACTTTCGCGAGGGCCTTACGGTATTGGAATACTTCATCTCCACGCACGGCGCCCGCAAGGGATTGGCCGACACGGCGCTGAAGACCGCTGACTCCGGATACCTGACCCGCCGTCTCGTTGACGTGGCGCAGGACGTCATCATCAGCGAGTACGACTGCGGCACGGTGGACGGCATCTACGTCGGATCGATCGTGGAAGCCGGCGACATCATCGAGCCGATGCGCGACCGTATCGTTGGCCGCGTTTCACTCGAGAAGATCAAGGACTTCGAAGGCAACGTCATTGTCGAGGTGAACCAGGAAGTCACGGAGGAGCTGGCGAACGCCATTTCGGCGGCTGGACTCGAGCGGGTGAAGATTCGCTCGGTGCTGACCTGCGAAGCGAAGCGCGGCGTCTGCGCCCTCTGCTACGGACGCAACTTGGCTTCTGGACGCATGGTGGAACTCGGCGAAGCGACGGGCGTTATTGCCGCTCAGTCGATCGGCGAACCCGGAACGCAGCTCACGATGCGTACGTTCCACATCGGTGGTACGGCGTCGCGAGTTTCCGAGCAGTCTCGCCTCGAGGCGAAGAATGCTGGTGCGGCACGCTTCATCAACCTGCAGACGGTTCGCTCGAAGGCGGGAGACCTGGTTGCGATGAATCGCAACGGATCGATCGCCATCATCGACGAGAAGGGCCGCGAAAAGGAACGCTACGCGGTCGTTTACGGGGCCAAGCTGAAGGCGGAAGACGGTCAGCAGGTGCAGATGGGACAGTCGCTGGTCGAGTGGGATCCGTACACTTTCTCCATCCTCACAGAGATCGGCGGCACGGCTCAGTACAAGGACCTGCACGAAGGTCTCACGCTGCACGAAGAAGTGGACGAAGTCACCGGCCTCTCGCGACTGGTTGTAGCGGAGTCGCCGGACGAGAAGCATCAGCCGGCCATCGTTATCAAGGGGACGGGCAAAGTTGGCAGCAAGCGTTACCTGTTGCCCTCGCGTGCTCACCTCATGGTGCAAGATGGCGACGAGGTCTTCCCGGGCGATGTGCTGGCGAAGATCCCGCGCGAAACAACGAAGACCAAGGACATAACCGGGGGTCTGCCGCGCGTGGTGGAACTGTTCGAAGCGCGCAAGCCGCACGAGCCGGCCGTGATCACCGAAATCGACGGTGTGGTGAAGTTCGGCGAAGTCAGCAAGGGTCACCGCAAGGTGTACGTCACAGCCGACAACGGCACCGAAAAGGAATACCAGGTGCCGCGTGGCTCGCACATCAATGTGCAGGAAGGCGAGCGCGTCCGCGCTGGCGAACCGCTGATGGATGGTCCGCTCAACCCGCACGACATCCTAGCCGTGCTGGGCGAAAAGGAGCTGCAGGGATACCTGGTGAACGAAATCCAGGAAGTCTATCGTCTGCAGGGCGTGAACATCAGCGACAAGCACATCGAAGTAATCGTGCGCCAGATGATGCGCTGGGTGAAGGTCGAAGACGTGGGCGATACTCAGTTCCTGCTCGAGCAGCAGGTCGACAAGTTCCGCTTCCGCGAGGAAAACGAACGGGTCATCAAGCAGGGCGGACGCCCGGCAACTGGCCGTCCATTGCTGCTCGGTATCACCAAGGCTTCGCTCTCGACCGATTCGTTCATCTCGGCCGCTTCGTTCCAGGAGACCACGCGTGTCCTGACCGAGGCCGCCATCCAGGGCGCGGTGGATCACCTCCGCGGCCTGAAGGAGAACGTGATCGTCGGACGCCTGATCCCGGCCGGAACCGGTATGGAGTACTACCGGAACGTCAAGTTGGCTCCGGAACTCGAAGAAGCCGCCCAGAAGGTGCAGGAGGAAGTCACGGCTGCATACGAAGAGGCAGAGCGTGCGCTGGAACTCATGCGCCAGGAAGGCGAAACAGAGGAACTGGCAGCGGAATAACCACCCCAACAAGCGCAACAACGGCGCTTGTCGGGGACCCCGCCAACGCAAAGACGGGAAAGGTCAGTTGCTAGTTGTTAGAAGGGCGATCCGAAAGGGTCGCCCTTTTTGTTCTGGAGAGGCCATCTGGACAAGGCAATCAGAGACTTCCAACCGATTCGAGTTTCGGAGCTCCCGGGGAAAGAAGCGCCCGGACGTCTCGCATGGGAGGTTGGCCGAAGAAGCGGCTGTATTCCCGGTTGAACTGACTTGCGCTTTCGTAGCCAACTGCAAAGGCAGCGGTGGCGGCATCCACTCCTTCGCTGAGCATTCGTTGACGGGCAACGTTGAGTCGGATCTGTTTCTGGTATTGGATAGGACTCATCGCGGTCAGAGACCGGAAATGGTTGTGGAAGGTGGAGATTCCCATTCGCGCCAGTTCAGCCAGTTCCTCGACGCGTAGTGGCTTCGCGTAATTGTCCTTCAGCCAGGCTGCGGCCTTCGCCACTCGATTCTTTTGATCTCCTGCGGTTGCAATTGCGCGCAGATGTTTGCCTTGAGAACTCCGAAGGACGCGGTACATGATTTCGTGCTCGATAAGCCCACTAAGAAACGGAATATCGACAGGCGTGTCGAGGAGATTCATTAGCCTGGAGAATGCGTTCAGAATCTCCTCTGAGGCTACATTCACAGACATTCCTCGGGTATCTGAAGAATCGCCGGGAGAATCGAAGTCCTCTTTGCTGAGAAGTTCTCGCACGATTGTCATGTTCAATCGCAGGATCATCGCAAGCATCGGCTCCTCTTGACTCGCCTTGATCACCTGACTAACCACCGGCAAATTGACGGACGTCAGCAAAAGCGAGGAGTCGCCGCACAGGTAGGTAGTTTTGCCGACATTGATGCGTTTTTTGCCTTGAAAGAAAAGAATCAGCCCAGGCTCGTACGTAGCTGACGCACAGTAGCTCGGCACCGAACGACGAGAGAGCATGAGCTCCGGGATCGCAGTCGGATTCAGCCCTTCCGCTGACGCGTGCACAGCGATTTTGCTCACAAGCTTGGCGCGGGCTTCTGTTGCGTTGCCGATAGTTTTCGCGTTTGCGATCTTGTCTTTGACCAGGTGCATTCTGCTTCCCTACCGACTACTAGCCTACCGCGCGACACGTGGGGTGTCTGCACAAAAATAGGGGTATCGAGAGGATTAGGCAATGAATCGGTAGGAATTGGATACCGCTCTCCTGGCCGGGTCCGCTACCTTCGATGATGACGGACGGTAGGCTTCCGCCCCTTGAACAGGAGTGAAAAATGCAAATCCGCAGACTTGGCAGCAGCAACTTGGAGGTTTCAGCCATCGGGCTTGGCTGCATGGGCCTGAGCTTCGGACTCGGTCCCGCCGTTGAGAAGCAGCAGGGCATCTCGCTCATTCGTGCCGCGGTGGAGCGCGGCGTCACGTTCTTTGATACAGCGGAAATCTACGGCGCTTACACCAATGAAGAACTCGTCGGTGAGGCTCTCGCGCCGCTCCGGGAGCGAGTCGTCATCGCTACAAAGTTTGGCTTCAAAATCGACGAAAACGGGAAAGGAGCCGGGTTGGACAGCCGCCCCGAGCATATCAAACGAGTGGCGGATGCTTCGCTCAAGCGCCTCAGGACGGATGTGATCGATCTGTTCTATCAACATCGTGTTGACCCGAATGTGCCCATTGAAGATGTCGCAGGGGCCGTGAAGGACCTGATTCAGCAAGGAAAGGTGAAACACTTCGGGTTGTCGGAAGCTGGCGTTAAAACGATTCGCCGCGCTCACGCCGTATTACCGGTCACCGCGTTGCAAAGCGAATACTCGCTGTGGTGGAGAGAGCCGGAGCAAGAGATCCTGCCGACGCTGGAGGAACTCGGAATTGGCTTCGTCCCGTTCAGCCCGCTTGGCAAAGGGTTCCTCACCGGGAAGATCACGGAAGAAACCAAATTCGCCCCGGACGATTTCCGCAATACAGTGCCTCGCTTCAACGATGAAAACCGTAGAGCAAACCAGGCGCTGGTGGACCTAGTCGGCAGATTCGCGCAGCAGAAGAATGCGACACCAGCTCAGATTGCACTCGCCTGGATCCTGGCTCAAAAGCCATGGATCGTGCCGATACCGGGCACGACGAAGGTGCATCGCCTGGAAGAGAACCTCGGCGCAGTTTCGGTTGAACTAACGCGCGACGATCTCCGTCAGTTGGACGAGGCAACTTCACGAATCGCGGTGCAGGGTGCCCGCTATTCCGAGGGCGCACAGCGGCTCATCGATCGCTAACGGTCTATTTCAGCAATCTCCGAAACAGGAATTGACAGGGACATATGCAAATGAAGCACACAGCAATCAAGGCCACTGTTCTGGCTGCAATGATCGGGGCTTCGTAAGGTGCGGCCCTGGCGGATTCGCAACTCGACACCATCCAGCAGCGCCTGAAACAAGCCTCCGATGCCCGTGCCCAGGAAGCGGCGGGCGGGGAGGTTCTCTATTTCGGAGATGCGAACCTGACGGAGGAGCAAGTCGCGAAGCTCAGCTCAGAAGCTAATGGGCGACATCAACCCCAAGCCGGCGGCGTTAACAGACAACATTCTCTTTGGCGATGTCTGGGAACGTCCGGGACTGGCAAAGCGTGATCGCAGTCTCATCACGGTCGCCGCGCTGATTGCGCTGAATCGGCCGGAACAGTTGCGATCTCACATTCGGCTGGCCCGCGAGAATGGCGTAACCCAGGACGAGATTGTAGAGATGATTACGCATCTGGCGTTCTATTCCGGTTGGCCGAACGAAGTCAATGCTGTCGGTGTCGCCAGGGAAGTTTTCGGGAACAAATAAGAACCACAAATCGAGGAGGAGCCATGAAAACCTTAATGTTAGGTTTGTTTCTATCAACACTGATTGTCCAATCGTCTCACGCACAGCAATCGCCAGCGCCACCAACGGAAACAATTAAGACTGCCGCAAGTCAAACACCCGAGCAGCAAGAACTCATCAACCTCTCAAACTTGAAATGGGAATGGATGGCAGACAAGAAGGTCGATTCCTTAGAGACACTATTTGATGACAAAGCCATGTTCACTCACATGGGAGGAACCTGGGGAAAAACCCAAGAACTAGCCACCATTAAGAGCGGAGGCATCTGGTACAAAAAAGCTGTGGTTTACGCAGTCGATGCTCGCATATTCGGTAACACAGCAATCTTGCTCGAGGACATTGATTTGCGGGCGGCAGTGGGTGAGCACGAAGTCACCAATCCTTTTATGGTGACTGAGGTTTATCTCAAGGAAAACGGCAAGTGGAAGCTCGCCCAACTCACGTTCTCGCATCTGCTCAGGCCGGTCAAAGTAAATAGCAAATAGAAATCAGACAAAGACCTCGAGAGCGAGAATCTGCGACGAGATTCTGCGTGGAGTTTGTGAAGAGATGGGCCGTGCGGGAACAAGCTGTAAATCGCGGCATCATGAAGAGGACCGAGCTCTAGTCGCGGGCTCGGTCGCTTGAAGGTGCACTGGTCCGGTAACCAGAAGGCGGAAAAGACTATGAACGTGAAATCGAAATTGCCCACGCTCGGTTTGTGTCTTCTGATGAATCTGCACTGGATGTCTGCACAGGCGCCTCCCGGCAGTTCTGCCAGCGCTCCTACGCCAACCGCACCGCCTACGGTTCGTATTTCCGCTGGAGTTGTGCGCGGCGTGACTGAGGACGGGCCTCCAGTTTCAAGGGAATCCCTTTCGCGGCAGCCCCCGTCTGTCAGGGATGTGCCCGGTCTGTACCGATAGTCAACCACCCCCCCGCCTCTGCTTTCGCAATTGCCGATTCCCGTCATATCTCTGTAAGCTATGAGCGCCGAACCATTTAGCTCGCCATGCTGCGCTTCTTCAGTCTCTTCCGCAAGGCCGTATTCAGTGCTTTCGGGCACGATGCGTTCGGTATTGCCAAGGGAGCGGCATACTCGTCCATCCTGACCATGTTTCCGGCGCTCATGCTGAGCGCATCTATTTTGGTCTCGTTCGCGCGGACGGAGTCCTTCGTCGATCAAATTTCGCAGACTGCCGGCCGCATCATGCCCCCGGGCACGGCAACCACAGTACAAGCTTATTTTCACAGCGCGCATGACCGACCAATCCGAATATTGATATTGGCATCACTGATCACGTTATGGACGGCGTCGGGCGTCATGATTTCCTGGATGGAAGGCTTCCGCAGCGCCTACCGGCTGCCCAAAATCTGGGGTGTTGTCAAAGAACGGCTGATCGCCTTTGGACTAGTGGTCATGGCGGGTATTCCGATGGGCTTCGCTACAGTGCTGGTAGCGTTTGGCGATGAGATCGAACAACGGTTGGCGCAGGGAATGATGCTGCAACTGGGACATGAAGTCGAGCCTTATATCCTGACGCTCTGGACGCTTACGCGCTGGGTAATCGCCGTACTCACACTGAATGCAGTGATGGCGCTGATCTACCACCATGCCGTGCCGCGAACGCAGCGCTGGCATAGTGTGTTGCCGGGATCGGCGCTGGCGACCGCGCTGTGGTTTCCGGCGACCATCGGATTCGGCTGGTATGTGCGTCATTTTGCCGAGTACAGCCTGTTCTATGGTTCTCTTGCGGCTGCTATCGTTTTGCTGGTGTGGTTATGGATAATTTCAGTTATCGTTTTGGTGGGGGCTGAATTTAACGCGATTCTCTATCCGAGAACTGTCATTGGAGAAAGTGTTTCGGGCCAACCAACGGCGGCAACCACTTAGCTCGAAATGCAAATGACTCGATGATTTAATAGGTCAATTATGCAGGCTACATTGCCTGCCTGACGTGTAGGAATCTCTGAACAAGGCATGGCGACGACCGAATTTCGATCCAGCACGGAAATGGACACAGGCAGTGCGCACCGGCATGCGGTAACGGGACGACGCGCGAAAATCGTCTGTACACTAGGACCGGCCAGCAATTCCGAAGAGAAGCTCGAAGAGCTTATGCGCCACGGGATGGATGTGGCACGGCTGAATTTTTCCCATGGTACCCACGAAGATCACGCAAGGCTGATACAACGGTTACGCAAGGTTGCTGCCGGCCAGAACCGGACTATCTGTATCCTGCAGGACCTCCAGGGACCCAAGCTACGGACTGGGAAGTTAGCGTCAGGCGCTCCGGTCGCCTTGAAGCAGGGCGAGTGCATAACGCTCACCGGCCGCGAAGTGCCTGGGAACGCCAGCGCGGTCTCGACTACGTTCCCTATTGCGCGGGAAGTACAGCGGGGAGCCGGAATTCTGCTGTCCGACGGCCTCATTGAGCTTAGGGTCAAATCGGTTTCCGGGGAAGATGTCGAGTGCGAAATTATCAACGGCGGTTTGCTTGGCCAACACAAAGGCATCAATTTGCCCGGTACCGCGCTCAGCCTTCCGGCGATGACGGCGAAGGACTGCAGCGATCTCGAATTCGGCCTGAAGAATGGTGTCGATGCCGTAGCGCTCTCATTTGTTCGCTCCGCCAATGATGTGCTGGAAGCAAAGCGGCTCATTCGCCTTCATGGCCGTTCGGCGCTGGTGATCGCAAAACTGGAAAAGCCGCAGGCCATTGATAATCTCGAAGAGATTTTTGACGTAGCGGATGGGGTGATGGTCGCGCGTGGCGACCTCGGAGTGGAAGTCCCGGCCGAGCAGGTCCCGATCATTCAGAAGCACGTGATCCGTCGCGCGCTCGAGTGGCGGAAGCCCGTGATTACTGCCACCCAGATGCTGGAATCGATGATCGAGAACCCGCGGCCCACCCGCGCGGAAGCCAGCGATGTCGCCAACGCTGTTTTCGACGGCACTGATGCAGTGATGCTTTCAGCCGAGACGGCGAGTGGCAAGTATCCGCGTGAGGCAGTGGACATGATGGCGCGCATCATTGTTGAGGCCGAAGCGCATATGCAGGAGAATCCGCTCATTCGGCGCCGGGCCGACCGCCGTGCATTGTCGATTTCTGAAACGATTTGCGAATCCGTAGCACACGCGGCGTACGAACTCGACATGAGCGGAATCGCGGTTTTTACGCAAACCGGAACCACCGCCCGCCTGGTATCGAAGTACCGCCCGCAGTGCAAGATTTTCGGGCTAGCCAACGAAGAGCACGTCTGCAATCAGCTGAACCTGTTTTGGGGCGTCCACCCGATTCTGTGGCCGCATACGCTTACTGCAGAACAGATGCTCTTCGGTGCGGAGAGTATCCTCGAATCTCACGGTGTAATCCGGCCCGGGCAGGTGATCGGCGTCATCTCAGGGACAACGGGTTTATCGGGTTCCACCAACGTCATGCGATTGCATGTCGTTGGTTCCGATCTGCCGGAAACCATGGCAGAGCGAAAGCCAGCTTCGCGATCCGGGAACACGCGCCGCAAGAAATAGCTGTCGTTCGGAGGCAAGATGCAGGAAGAAGTCCTGGCCATCGCGATTGTTCGTCCCTATCCCGGCAAAGATGCTGAAGTGCTTGCCGTCCTCCGCGACCTATACGCTACGCTGGCCGCCAAAGGCTACAGCCGCGACGAGCTCTATCGCGACACCAGCGATGACCGGTTGTTCAACCTACGCTACTGGAAGACAGAAGACTCCCGCCGGCACGCTTACGATGATCCCGATATTCAGCAGTGCTGGCTGCGGCTGAGCCAGGTCTGCGAAGTCGAGCAGGTTTACGGAAAGCTGCACCGACTGACAGAGAATTGGACGAAAGCTGCCGGATCTGAGTGATTTCGTAATCTTGCAATCTGCTGATTGGGTAAGTTCCCAAATCACCAAATTACGCATTTACCAATCTAATTAACCCACGGTCCGCTGCTCTCACCATTATCTTTCTTGTCGTTGGGCTCACGGTAGTTGCCGTGCTCGTCAAAGTACCGCTCCCGATCATATTTTCGCATGTAAACTTCGAACTTCTTGCCGGCGCGGCGGCGCTTCCAGCGATAGTATGCATTGCGGATGCCGTAGAACCGGTCTTCGACGACTCCCAGGACGCTGCTCTTTCGAAACAGCAGCTTGTACCAGCCGTACCCGGCGACGAATCCGAGAAGTTCAACCGTAAAGAACAGGGAGAAGTGGTACAGCAGCCAGTAGGCGCCTTCGACCGCCGCCGCAAAGATCACCACGTATTTCGTTGGAATCGGGATTGGAATTGGAAAGACAAAAATGGGGGCGTTGCGCGAAAGCAGGTAAAAGACCATCAGGATGGCATTGCCGGCGGCTCCTGCGCCGAGTGCCACCCCTTGTGCGAAGTATCCGGAGAACGAAAGCAGATACCCAAGCACGCCAGAGGCAATAATCGACACAAGGTACATCTCGAAAAAGCTTCGCGAGCCAATGTTGTCTTCAACCGAAGAGCCCAGAAAGTAGATCGCGAGCATCCACAGAAGGAAATTTAGGGGATCCTGGTGCAGGAATCCATAGGTCAGGAACTGCCAATAAAAATGATGCTGGATGCCTTCGGGACTGAGGCTACCCAGACCAAAAACCACGGTCGCCAACTCGCGCTGAAACGCCATCAGGAGCAATAGGACGATGTAGACGGCCGTAGTGAACAGGATTAAACCGCGTACTGCTCCCGTAAAGCGCGGCATCCCGAGTTGAAAATCAGTATTTCTTCGCATGCTTATCTTTCCGGTTGCGGTATCACGGGCAAGCTCTTATGACCCTTGTCGTCCACCGCACGAACCGCGAAATAAACATTATCCTTGGAACGATCGAGGGTTGTCCTGGTCCCATGCACCGGTTCCGCGTTTTCCCATTCCGGGGCTGTAGTGACTCTCCAGAGCACCTCGTAACTTGATGCCAGACCACCGGGTGACGGATTCCAAAACAGTGTCGATTCGTTCGTTAGTTGTTTCGTGTCGAGGCGCACATCGGCGGGTTGAGCCGGGGCTGACGCCAAGGAAGCTAGAGTTGCCGCGTTCAGTCGAGTCACATTGGCCACGTAGTCAAAATCCACGTACTTGGGCAAATCTCCATATACGATGCCATTCTCCGTGCGCGGCGTCTGATGTTGATGGTTAAAGTTTTCGCGATATTCGGTAAGACGAACCGCGGCATAGCCCTGATCATTGAAAGAACTGTGATCGCCGCCACGCAGGTAGCGGTCAGGACGGAAGATCATCTTCGCTCCGAGTGCTGGTAATGTGTACTGGCGCGAGATCTCCCGCATGTAGCGGGCCAGTTCACGGGAAGGAGAGTCGCTTTCCTCGCCGAATGCGCGAATGCGCTTAACCTCTTCCATTGTCGCGTTGGCGGGAATACCCTCAGAAAAAACCCGCACGATGTGAGTATCCTGCCCGGGACTCTTGTCGCCACCGACAATGTCGTTGCTCAATACGGCATTGATCTCCCAGTTCTGATCGCGCGCCATTTTGGCAAAATGACGACTCCCGTTTAGACCCTGTTCTTCGCCAGCCACCGTAAGAAAGACGATGGTTGCCGGAAATTTTCTTTTGCTCAGTACCCGTGCACATTCCAGCACAACCGCGGTGCCGCTGCCATCATCGTTTGCGCCTGGAGCGGCGGCTCCGGTGTCCTGGTCGTTAGAGGGACGCGAATCGTAATGGCCAACAACCAGGTATATGCGGCCTGCATTGGCCGGATTCGTGCCTCTCAATACTGCATAGACGTTAACGATTTCGGTAGGTTTCGGAATGCGGCGCATTGGCTGTTCCGTGAAGCTATCGGTCTTTACTTCCAGGCAGCCATCGCAGGCGTCCGAATAGCGCTGGAATTCCGAGCGAATCCACTCCCGGGCAGCACCAATACCGTGTCCTGCAGCAATGTCCTGCGGCGTTGCCGGGGAGATTGTCAGGCGCGTGTGGAAGCTAACCAGCTTTTCGATCGTGTGCCGGATGTGGTCGGCGGATACGTCTTTCAAGGCCGCGGCGATCTCTGGATCGGGCTGGGCTGTTTGTAGTTCGTCCTCGGTATGGTCGGCAGCCGCCGCTACCTGAGACTTTGGTGCGTGGGTTGGATGAATTGCATGTTGTTGGGCGGCCGCCGAAAACGACGCACCCGCCAGAAGCATCCCAAGAAACGCCAAACGAGATTGAATCATCATCACCTGTTATCTCGTCAAAAAGATTTTCTTTGACGGATGAGGTCGAAATTCTAAATATTATCTTGGGCGTTGGGTATCCAGAAGGAGGCAGAAAACGTGGTTACCTGTCCTGTTTGTGAAAGCGACATCGATGTTGATGAGGAAGAAGTAGACGAGGGCGAAATCATCTCGTGCCCGGAATGTGGCACCGACTTTGAGGTCGTGACTACCGACCCACTCGAACTTTCGAAAATCGAGGAGGAGGAAGACGAGGAACTGGAGGAAGACGAAGAAAACGAAGATGGAGACTACTGACGCCGTGTACCCGGTTGCAGATCCGGCCCGCTCGGCGGGGCTTCTCAGAAAGGCCAGCCTTTTCCTGCTCTTTTTATACGTCCTCGAAACTGGCTTCCTGGTAACGCCCTCGCACCTGTTTGCCGCCCAAGCCGATTCCAATAAGGAGAAGCCCAAACCGGACTACGCGCTCATCTTTGGCACGGTGTGGGGGCCAAATGACCGCCCGGTATATGGCGTCCCCATCAAGATTCGGCGCGCCGATGACAAGCCAAAGAAGGTCCGTTGGGAACTGATGTCCGATCATTCCGGCGAATTCGCGCAGCGGGTGCCTACGGGCAAGGCTGATTACATCGTCTGGGCCGATGTAAAGACAAAAAAAGGCGAGCCCAAGCCCGAAAGCCGTGTCCATGTTGAGAATGACGAGCGTGTGGACATGAGCATTCATCTTCCCCATTAGTTCGCAGAGCCAAGCAGAGCTAAAATGCAGATAGCGCCGACTGTGCCAATCGGTCCCGCGGGAGGGGTTTCGTTGAAATCCGGGAAAACTATCGCCCTGCTCATCTGGTTGCTTTGTCTCGTGAATGCTGCCGCCTTTGCGGAAAAGAAGGATCCTAACGCGAATCTGCGCATTCTTGTCGGCCAGGTCATGAATTCCGATACCAGCGCGCCCTTGCCGGACGCGATCGTGTATTTAAAGAACAACTCTACACAGAGTGTGCACACGTATATTGCCGATAAGAGCGGCAACTACCGCTTCACGAATCTATCGCCTGACGTCGATTACCAGGTATATGCCGACTACAAGGGGCATAAGAGCGATCCGAAGACGCTGAGCCAGTTCGATTCGCGCAAGAATCCGACCATCAATCTGCGGGTCGACTTAACACGGCAGTAAGTCGGTGGGCGGTCGAGTCCGACCCCTTTGGTGAGAACGTTTCAACCAGGAAGCAAACATGAGACTCCTGCTCAACTGGCTGTTGAGTGCCCTCTCCCTGATGATCGTGGCCTATGTGGTTCCCGGGTTTCATGTTGGCGGATTCATTGCGGCCCTGATTGCAGCGTTGGTAATCGGTCTGATCAACGCGACTCTAGGATTTTTCCTGAAGATTGTCACTTTTCCCCTGGCAATTCTGACTTTGGGAATCTTCTGGCTGGTTGTGAACGCCCTCATGTTACGCCTGGCGACCTGGTTCGTTCCTGGCTTCCGCATCGATACATTCTGGGCAGCATTCCTGGGAGCAGTCGTTCTGATGCTCGTCAATCTTGTGCTGAAAAAACTAGTTCGCGAGCCGGCGCGAGACCGCTGATAACATAAGGCGGATCGCCAAGATCGTCAGAATGATCATTGGAACAGGCATCGATATTGTGGAAGTGCCGCGGATCAGCGCGAGCATCGAACGGTTCGGCGTCCGGTTTACAACGCGCATCTTCACTGATGCCGAGATTCGTTACTGCGAATCCAAAGCGAATGCTGACGAGCGGTTTGCTGTGCGCTTCGCCGCAAAGGAAGCCGCGATGAAGGCTATTGGAACCGGATGGCGTGGCGGAATTACGTGGCATGACTTCGAGGTACAGCGCGCCGCCGGTGGACGGCCTACGATCGTCTTTTCCGGCGTAGCCGGAAAGATTGCCGACCGTATGGGTATGCGGCGGGCTTCGCTTTCGCTTTCACACACAGCCCAGCATGCAATAGCGCAGGTGATTCTGGAAGATTAGCTTTCGAAGTCGTTTTCCCTGTTTCAGGTTTCTCGTTTCAGAAACAACTTAGGGCACGTGACCGTTTCGGGCAGGTGAGCTGTTCGCATAAAGCTCACATCGCTTTCCGGCAACACGTGAAGACGAAATCTGATATGGGTTTTCAGGAGAATTAAATGGGGCAAACTACGCTGGTGCCGGAAGTCGTAGCGCCCGCACAGCAAAGCGGCAAGACACTGCTCGGGGGCGTTCTTCTGATGAGCCTCGCCAGCTTGCTTCTCGAGCTTTCTCTCACCCGACTATTTTCCGTCGTCCTCTTCTATCATTTTGCGTTCCTGGCGATCTCGATCGCCTTGCTCGGCCTCGGCGCGGGCGGTGTATTCGCTTACGTGTTCAGGCAGCGCCTGTCGCAATGGAGCATTCGCCAGCTTGGCAGCGCAGTTGGGATCACCAGTTCGGTGCTCCTGCTGATCGTGCTCGAAATCGACCTCCACACACCAGTTGAACTGCATCTGACCTCCGCGAACCTGCTTCGACTGACGGTCATTTATCTCGTTTCATCACTGCCATTCTTTTGTACTGGACTGTTTTTCTCGATCCTATTTGCGCGTGAGACGCAGCGTATTTCGCAGCTCTATGCCGCTGACCTCGTGGGCGGGGCGGCTGCGTGCCTGGTGATCGTGCCGCTACTGGACTTCGTCGGCGGCCCCAATACGGTGTTGACCGCCGCAATCTCCTTTGCCTGCTCAGCACTGATCTGGGCAGACTCGAAGCGCGCGCGCCAGATCGCGGGCGGGCTAGTGCTGATTTTTGTTTTACTGGTGGGGACGAACTATTCCGGGCGCCTCATCGATATCGTTTACGCAAAGGGCATGCGCCGCGATAAGCCGTGGGTAGAATATGCACGCTGGAACGCCATTTCGCGTGTCGAGGTCGACAATCAGGGCGGAGCAAAGGTAATCGTCATTGATGCCGATGCCTCCACTTACATCATGGCGCTTGATCCTAATCAGCCCTTTAAAGGCAGCGCATACCAAAAGAACCTGATGTCGGCAGCCCCGTCGGTTGCGAATATCCTGCGCCCGAAAGGTGAGTACGCCATTATCGGCCCCGGTGGCGGTGTCGATGTGCTCCGTGCTGTTGTGAACGGCAGCCCAAGCGTTACCGGCATCGAGATTAATCCCATTATCGCTACCAAGATCATGCGCGAGCGCTATCGGGATTACTCGTACGGCCTATATGAGCGGCCTAACGTGCACATTCAGGTCAGTGACGGCCGCTCCTGGGTGCGCAACGCATCGCAACAATTCGACGTCTTGCAGATGACCCTTGTAGATACCTGGGCGTCCACTGCCGCCGGGGCATTCGCTCTGAGCGAGAACAATCTCTATACCGTGGAAGCGTTTCGTGAGTACTTCGCGCATCTCCGGCGGAACGGTTTCATCGCGATTACGCGTTGGGAGTTCAAGAATCCTCGTGAGGCGCTGCGGGTGGTGTCGCAGGCGATGCGTGCTCTTGGTGGAGGCGACCTTCGCAAGAACTTCATCATTATTTCCGACGGAGCACTCGACGTCGACGGGCGTCCTGTGACTGTTCTAGCCAAAAAGACGCCTTTCACCGACGACGAAGAACTGGCGGTGAGTGCGCATCTGGCACGCTATCCCAATCTGATTCCTTTATACATGCCTTCGCTCGCCACCACCGTAGGACCGGAGCCTCAGGGAGCGAAGTCCTTTCGCGATCTCATCTGGTCGCAGAACCCGGAAGACTTTGCTGCCGGATACGCATACAACGTCGAACCGGTGTACGACAATGCTCCCTTTTTCTTCTTTACCTTGAAGCCAAGCCAGTTGCTCGGTTTTGGAAATAGCACCGCGATCGATTGGAAGGTAAACATGGGCGTTCTGGTGTTGCTCATGCTTCTGCTGATTTCCGTCTTCGCAGTTTTGGCATTTTTGATATTGCCGCTACTTGCTGTGCGAGTGCCATCCGGTACTCGGCGGTGGCTTCCGCTTCTCTATTTTGTGGCGATCGGATTAGGCTACATTGGGCTTGAGATCACGATGATCCAACGATTGGTGCTGTTCCTTGGCCATCCCATCTATGCGATGACGGTAGTCGTGTTTCTCATGCTGCTTTCCAGTGGGGCCGGCAGTTTCGCCTCGCGGCACTGGTTCCCAGATCCAAGCCACGTCTGGAAGGCGTTAATAGCCGTCGTCGTCCTGCTCAGCGCGTGCTCGTTTGGACTCTCACCGGTACTTCATGCGTTCGTTGGTATTCCGTTCACACTGAAGCTGGTGGTCAGCGGCGCTGTGTTGATCCCTCTGGGTTTTGCGATGGGCATGCCTTTTCCCAGCGGACTGCGGTTGCTCTGCGAGTGGCGCGCTCAGGATAATCTGGTGGAGTGGGCATGGGCGATGAACGCAGCATCCAGCGTTCTGGGTTCGGTACTGGCGATGACAGTTGCGATCCAATTCGGATTGATGGTCACACTCGAAGGTGCTGCTTTCGCTTATGTACTTGCGCTATTGCTGTTGCCACGGCTGCGGAGCGCGTAAAGAACAGCGGCAGTGCTGACTGATAGCACTCCATTTGCTATGATTCGGCTCTCCCCATAAAGTGGGTGAACCGCGTATTTGAGACGATAGAATCGCAGGCAGGGAAGCACTACATGCACTCAGAGGAGCCAGTTGCCTAGTCAACGCCAGGTGCAATGGGCGCAGTTGAGAGTTGGATTGACGGTGATCTTCGCCGTCATTGTTCTGGCTGTTCTCATCTTTCTAATGACTGGCACAGGCGGCTTCTTTACTCCCAAGATTGTTATTAAGTCGTATTTCGATAATGCCGGCGGCATTCGTGTCGGCGCCCCGGTCGCATTGCAGGGAGTAACGGTTGGCAATGTGAGTGACGTCCGAGTTGTTCCGGACCACGGACTGACCCCCGTTCAAATCTCGATGAAGGTGAACAAAAAAACCGCAGTGGGCATTCCCAGAGATGCCGTATCCAGCATTGCGAGTGTAGGGGTGCTGGGCGAAGCCTATATCGATATCGACCGTACGCACGCCACCGGCCCACCGGTAGAGAATGGGGATACGCTAAGGATTCGCGATACACCGGACATCATGGACGTGGTCCGCGCCAGCCAGTCGAGCCTGCAGAACATCGATACTCTCGTGCGACGGATTGATCGTATCGTGAGCTTTATTGAGAGTGGACAGGGCTCTATCGGCCATCTGATTTATGACCAGTCCCTCTATAACCGGCTGAATTCGACATTGACCGAAGTTCAAACCATGGTGAATGAGATCAGTAGCGGACAGGGCACCATCGGCAAACTGGTCGTAAGTGACGAACTGTATCAAAAAGCGAATGCGTCGGTAGACAAATTGAATAACATCATCGATCAGATTAACAACGGCCAGGGTTCCGTGGGCAAACTGATCAAAGATCCCAGTTTGTATAACAATGCGAACCAGACTGTCGCGAACCTTAACCAGCTTACTGCGGAGATGAATTCGGGCAAAGGCGCGCTTGGCAAGCTGGCAAAGGACGAAGAGTTTGCTAGAAAGCTGGATAACAGCATCACCAAGCTCTCGCTGATCATGGATGAGATCCAGTCCGGCCAGGGCACGGCAGGCAGGTTTATTAAGGATCCATCGCTGTATACGAACGCCGATCAGATGCTGATCGAGACGCGCAACCTGATAAAGGCCATCCGCCAGGACCCGAAGAAGTACCTCACGATCAGAATGAAGATCTTCTAAGCTGGCGGCCTAGAGAGCTTCTCGCTGGCTGGCCCGTATAATTCCAAGTTCATCAAAACGGAGTCATTCATGGCTGATTTGCAGGGGCATATCGCATTAGTGACAGGTGCATCGCAGGGCATTGGACGCGCCTGCGCGTTGGAACTCGCCAGCCGCGGTGCTGTGGTGGCGCTGGCTGCACGAAACGAGCAGAAGCTGGCGGAAGTTTGTAGCGAGATTACCGGGGCTGGCGGCAACGCAGCCGTTTTCAAGATGGACGTCGGTAACGAAGAGGAGATAAAGGCCGCAATTAAGGCGGCAATCGCGCAACTGGGAAAGCTCGACATTCTCGTGAACAACGCCGGAATCACCCACGATCAACTGGTGCTGCGAATGAAGAGGTCCGACTGGGACAGCGTTATTCATACGAATCTTACCAGCGCGTACTTGTGCGTCCAGGCGGTTCTCAGTTCGATGATGAAACAGCGCTGGGGACGGATTGTGAATATCACCAGCGTATTCGGCCAGATGGGGCAGATTGGGCAGGCGAATTATGCAGCTTCAAAAGCTGGGTTGATCGGTCTGACGATGGCCCTCGCACGCGAAGTGGCTTCGCGAAATATTACGGTAAATGCTGTGGCTCCCGGTTTTATTGAGACTGCCATGACTGCCGATTTACCAGCAGAGCTCAAGAATAAAGTGGAAACCATGATCCCGCTCGGGCGCCCCGGCCGGGATGTGGAGGTCGCGAAAGCGGTGGCGTTTCTCGCGTCGGAGGACGCCTCCTACATCACCGGGCACGTGCTGAACGTGAACGGCGGTATGCTGATGGGGTAAATCCGCCACCGGCACGGGATTCAACGTTATCGGTTCTTCCAGACTGGTTTTCTCTTCTCGAGTACCGCCCGGAGCCCTTCCTGTGCGTCCTCTAGATCCATTAACTGATTCAGGTAGAGGCTTTGGGATTTCTTCATGGCGGCCTCGAGCGGCAGGCCCATTGTCGTGCTGATGACTTTCTTGGTCATTTCGAGCACGGGTGCGCTGAATTCGCCGATACGGGCAATCACCTCTTCCAGCGCCTTGTCGAGATCCTTCTCAGCTACTACGCGATTGATGAAGCCGAGCGCGAAACCCTCTTCGGCCGAGATCGCCTGCCCGGTAAGAATCAGCTCGTAGGACTTTTTCGGACCGATTAATTGCGGAAGCATGACGGCTGCAAATGGCGGAAAAACGCCCATTTTCACTTCCGGTTGCGCGAAACGCGCATTAGGAGTGGCGATGATGACATCGCCAAAAGCGACAAGTTCTGAGCCGGCGCCGATAGCGGGACCGTCGACTGCGACAATCATTGGCTTCGAAATCTCACTGATTGCGGTGAATACGCGCGTGAACGCGTCGAGGGTCTGGAAGACGCGCTCGGGACGGGAGTCTTCAAGGGAAATACCGGCGGAAAAGGTCTTCTGCGATGATTGCAGTAAGATGCACTTAATGTCGCCCCGGCCATTCAGGCTTTCGATGGCCTCCGCCAATTCAGCCATCATTGGGACGGTCAGAACGTTGTATTGGGGGTGGTTCAGCGTGACTCGGGCTACGAAGGTCGAAGCATCGAACTGTATGTATTTGTAGACTTTCTGTGTCTCCGTGCCGGCTGCGCTCACCTCGGCCTCCCTGACGGCAAGATCTTCCTCGCGCATTATCGGATGGAAAGATGCCTGCCAACAATAGTTTGCGCTGGCTGACAGTACATGTACGTTGGCATTGCTGGTGCTTTGGCGAAAATCCTCTTTTGCAACGGGCTGACCTGTTGCAGAATTCCGCCACGCCCTAACCTAGCAATGGAGGAAATACATGAATTTGAAAAAGTATTCGGGAATCCTTGTGTTCGCGCTGGCCGCCGTAATGATGAGCCCCAGCATGTTTGCAGAAAATCAGCCGCACATGCGCAAAGCCCTGGAGCATCTTGAGGCCGCCAAGGCTGAACTTCAAGCTGCCGAGCGTGACAAGGGCGGCCATCGCGCTAAAGCTTTGGGCGCTACCAACGAGGCAATTGAAGAGGTAAGAGCAGGTATTAACTTTGATAACAAACATTCACAAAAACAGTCGCCCAATATGAAGCCAGTCGTTTCTGGTCAGGCGAACGGGAAGTAAGGGAACATCAAGGTCAGTCCCAGGTTAGCGTCCAAGAAGGACGCGAACCTGGGGCACAAGTTATTAGTTTTGGGCTCGTGGCAGGTTTGCCATACTCCTGCGTCCTCTGCCTCTTCTGTGGTGAAACCATCCTGAAGTCGTAAAATAGGTCTATGAAGATCGCCATTGGGGCCGATCATGCCGGTTTTGAACTCAAGCAGAAAATCAGGGATCATCTGCAAAGCCGGGGAGTAGACGTCCTCGATAAGGGGACGGACTCGCCTGAATCGTGCGATTATCCCGATTACGCACTGAAAGTCACCGAAGACGTCGTCGGAGGCTGGGCTGATCTCGGCATTCTGGTCTGTGGTACCGGCATTGGCATGTCGATGGCGGCAAATAAAGTTCCAGGTATCCGCGCAGCGCGAGCCGTCAGCGAAATCGATGCGCAGCTTAGCCGCGAACACAATGATGCTAACGTGCTGACTTTAGGCGCCCGCGTTACGGGCTCCGATCTGGCTATAAACATAGTCGATGTCTGGCTGAAAACGCCTTTTCTCGGTGGCCGCCATGCACGCCGAGTGGGAAAGATGAGTGACATCGAAAAACTTGAAACAGCTCCCGCCAATCGTACGAGTTGAAGCACACAGACGAACTGATAGACTGAGAAAACGAGAATCCCCCATGAATCGTATGTCCCTTCCATTGTCTGAAGTTGATCCAGAAGTAGCGAATGCCATAGCCAACGAAGAGCGCCGCCAGCATGAGGGGCTCGAGTTGATCGCGTCCGAGAACTTTGTCAGTGAAGCAGTGCTCGAAGCCATGGGTTCCGTGTTCACGAACAAGTATGCGGAAGGCTACCCGGGCAAGCGGTATTACGGCGGCTGCGAGTTTGCCGATGTTGTCGAGAACCTGGCGCGCGATCGCGCTAAGCAGCTCTTTGGCGCCGAGCATGCCAATGTGCAACCGCACTCGGGATCGACGGCAAATATGGAAGCGCTGGGCTCAGTGCTGAAGCCGGGTGACACGGTCCTGGGATTGAATCTCGCTCACGGCGGACATCTCACGCACGGCCACCCGTTGAACTTTTCCGGCAAAATGTACCGCATAGTACCTTACGGCGTAACGCGCGATACGGAGACGATCGACTATGACGAGTTGGAACAGATCGCCGAGCGTGAGCACCCCAAGCTGATCATTGGCGGCGGCAGCGCTTACGCGCGCATTATCGATTTCGCGCGCATGCGCCAGATCGCTGATAAAGTGGGCGCGATCTACATGGTCGACATGGCGCATTTTGCCGGCCTGGTGGCAGGAGCCGTCCATCCCTCGCCGGTACCACATGCGCAGATCGTGACTTCGACGACCCACAAGACGCTGCGCGGCCCGCGCGCCGGGCTTATTCTCAGCAAGCAGGATTTCGCGCAGGCTATCGATAAGACGGTCTTTCCCGGAGATCAGGGTGGACCACTCGTTCATATCATTGCGGCGAAGGCTGTCTGTTTTCTTGAGGCTTTGCAGCCGGAATTCAAAGACTATGCGCGGCAGGTGGTCGCCAATGCGAAGGTGCTTGCAGAGACCATGCAGGCCGAAGGTTACCGCATTGTTTCCGGCGGCACGGATACGCATGTCATGCTGGTGGACGTCTTCTCCAAGGGCATGCTGGGCAGCGAAGCGGAAAAAGCGCTTGGCGAGGCCGCTATCACCGTTAATAAAAACGCCATTCCGTTCGACACCAATCCTCCAATGAAGCCGAGCGGCATTCGGCTGGGCTCTCCGGCGCTGACAACGCGTGGCATGAAGGAATCAGAATTTCGACAGATTGGCCGTTGGATCGCAGATGCGCTGGACCACCGTAGTGATGCACAGTACCTTGCGCGCATCCGTCGGCAGGTGCACGAACTGGCCGACCAGTTCCCGCTTTACGCGGAGCGCCGAGCGAAAGCATTGAGCCCGGTAGCGGTGAGCTAGGGATTTCGACTGGAAACTTTAGTGGCGTGGGCACCCTCACCCGCGGTTCTCTTTTATGGATCTCGCGTTAGTTTTTCGTTCCTCTGTGGGTTAGCCCTACTCTTTGCCACCCTTCGCTCGCAGCAGCGCAGCGGCTTCTTCGTGGTTGCGTTCCATCGCGAGCGCGAGAGGCGTAACGCCGGAATCCATCTTTGCGTTGATATCCGCGCCGCGTGCTAACAGCAGCTCAATTAATCGAAGATCACCATTCGCGGCGGCGCTGTGCAGGGGCACCGATCCGGAACTGCCGCGCGAGTTCACATCCGCTCCGCGATCCATGAGCAGGGCGGCTGCTTCGTGGCTTCCCGAAGCGACAGCCGCGTTGAGCGGAAGGTTCGCCATCTGGTTACGGGAGCGCGCGGACAAATCAGCGCCGTGGTCAAGTAGCAGGGAACAGATCGTCGGATGTTTGAAGAACGCGGCCAGGTGAAGCGCCGTCCAGCCATCGCAGGAGTAGGCATGAACCAGTTCGGGATGCTCGCTAAGCAAATGCCGGACGCGGTCGAGCCGTCCCGTGGCGCTGGCTTCGAAGATATCCAAGTTCGGGTGGCGCTCGATCAGTAAATTCGCGATCAGCGGCTGGCCGTAGTAGACGGCAAGCAGCACGGCTGAAAGACCATTTTCATCTTTCAGCTCGGCGCAAGCCGAATCCGCTGAAAGATTCGCCCGTACCCCATCGATGTCGCCGGCGCGAACAGCGTCCAAAAGGTTCTTCATGTTTCTCCTGGACAGGGTGATATTGTCCTCCGCGAAGCGGCAGCTTGCCAAGGCGGTTATTGGTGACTCAGTCGAATTTCAAGACTAGTCCACCAATTGCCTGAGGACGCGCTTGCTGATGTTGCAGAGGATCTCGTAAGGAATCGTATGCGCCAGTTTGGCGTGGTCCCAGGCGGTTACGCTGCATCCGTTGAAGCCACCAATGAGGCAGACTTCATCGCCGAGCGCAGCCTCGGGAATATCGGTCACATCGACCACGGTAAGGTCCATGGAGACTCGGCCGAGGATCGGGACTTTATGCCCACGTGTATGGAAGCAGCCCTTTCCCGATAGCGCGCGATTTAGCCCGTCGGCGTATCCCACTGGGAGCACACCGATTCGTGTTGAACGGGTGGTCACATAGGTTCCGCCGTATCCCACCGAACGTCCGGATGGTAGATCGCGAAGCGACACAATACGTGTCTTCCAGGAAAGCGCGGGTTTCAGGTCGACGTAAGGGAGAATCGTAGCCGGCGCATGGTTCCGAATGAACGGCAGCGTGTAGCCGTAGAGCGCCAGCCCCGGCCGCACCATGTTAAAGCGCGCTTCCGGGCGGCCGATCATCCCCGATGTGTTGGCAAGGTGCAGGTAACCAGGGTTCAGGCCGTAAGAGACGATCGTTTCTCTGGCATAATCGAAATTCGCCTCCTGCTCGGCCATGGCTGCCGAGTCGAGGACCTCGGCCGAAGCCAGGTGCGAAAATGCCCCTTCGAATTTCAAGTGCGGTGATTGGCGAATCTGTTCCAGCGCCTTCGGCAGATCGTTCATGTTGATGCCGAGCCGCGACATGCCGGTATCAATCTTCAGGTGAAAACGAAAGGGCTCAGCGAGGTTCAGTTTTGCAGCCGCTTGCTCCAGTGCCGCGATCTGCCATAGATCGTACGCGGCAGGAGTCAGTCGCTGGTGAATAACTTCTTCGGCCTCGCCTTGCCAGAAGCCCGACAGCAGCAGGACGCGGCCGCGAATGCCGCCCTCGCGCAAGCGAACTCCCTCTTCGGTCCCGGTTACGCCAAACCAATCTACGCCCTCGGCTTCGAGCACCCGGGCGCATCCGACCGAACCGTGACCATAGGCATCAGCTTTAACGACGGCACAAATGGTGATCTTGTCGCCGATGTGCTGCCGGATTGCTTTCAGATTGTGCCGGAGAGCGCTGCGCGAGATCTCCGCCCAGATAGGACGCATGGACCTTCCATCAACTGACCGAAATTCGATTATAGCGGGCGAGAATGGAAACGCTCTCGGCAGGAAGACTGAGGGGAACCTGGTTAGTCGTCAGGCAGCGTTGTTCGCACATTGCGAGGTCCCACCCATCGGAGAGTTTTGACGATGGGTGGGAGTCGGACTTTGATTTACTTACTGCGGAGCGGTCTTGTCCTGCACTTTCTGGGCGCCTTCTTGTGTCTTTTCGGCGCCTTTGTTTACGCCCTTCTTCGTCTTCTTCTTGCTCGCGTGCGCGGTTTTTTTCGTAGCTTCCTTCGTGGAGTGACCGGCATCTTTCACATCCTGCTTTGCGCTCTGGCCGTTATCCTGCGCAAATACGGCAGTCCCAAACGCCAGCAAGGCGATGAATATCAGCTTCTTCATTCAGATTCCTCCAGCAGGTTCGGATGCGCGGGGCGGCAGAGGTGCTGCCAGCACTCGCTCGGGGGCGAACGGGCTTCACTTAAGGTGATTATTCGCCTGCCTCGAAGTTGTCTCCGCCCATTGCCTGCTCAAAGCGCGTGAACTTCTTCAGGAACACCATGTGAACGGTTCCGGTCGGGCCATTACGTTGTTTGGCGATGATGATCTGTGCCTGGCCGTCCAGTTCAGCTTTCTTCGAATCGTCTTTTTCATAGACTTCCGGGCGGAAGATGAAGGCCACCACATCGGCGTCCTGCTCGATCGATCCCGACTCGCGCAGATCCGAGAGCTGCGGTTTGTGGTCGCCCGTGCGCGCTTCGGGAGCACGGCTCAACTGCGAGAGCGCGACGACGGGCACGTGCAGTTCTTTCGCGAGCAGCTTCAGTCCCCGCGAGATTGCCGAGACTTCCTGGTTGCGGTTCTCGTATCGCTTGTTGCCGATAACGTCCGAGGACATGAGCTGCAGGTAATCGACGACGACAAGATCGAGCGATCCGACCGACTGCTTGAGGCGGCGCGCTTTGGCGCGCATCTGCAGGAGAGAAATGCCGGGAGTGTCGTCAATGAAGAGCTTGGTCTCCATCAGGCGGCCGACAGCTTCCATTACGCGCTGGCGGTCGCCGCGATCGAGGAATCCTGTGCGCATGCGGTGTGAATCGACGCGCGCGTGCGAGCAGACCATGCGTTGCAGCAGCGACTCGGCCGACATTTCCAGCGAGAAGATGGCAACCGTCTTTCCACCCATGACTGCCGCATTTTCAGCGATGTTCATCGCAAAAGCCGTCTTGCCCATGGAAGGGCGAGCCGCCACGATGATGAGATCTGAGGGCTGCAGGCCGTTCAGCTTTTCGTCCAGATCGGCGTAGTGCGTAGAGAGTCCCGAAACACCGTGCCCGCGGTTGACCAATGCATCAATAGAGCCGAACTTCTCCTGCACGATCTGGTTCACATCGACGAAGCCGGTCTGGATGGCATCTTCCGACAGCTTCATCAACCCCTGTTCGGCTTCGCCGAGAATGCTTTCCACTGCTTCGGATTGTTCCAGGGCACGCGAAATTGAGAGATTCGAGAGATTGATAAGACCGCGCAGCAGAGACTTGTCTTTGACGATCTTGACGTAATGTTCGATGTTCGGGCGCGGCGGGACTCCATCGGTGAGAGAGGCGAGATAGGCCACACCGCCGACGGCTTCCAACTGCTGTTGGGTTCGGAGTTCTTCCGAGAGCGTGATGATGTCGACGGATCGATTGGCCTCCATCATCTCAATAATGCGGGCGAAGATGCGGCGGTGCGAATCGACGGAAAGATCGTCGGCACGCAATTTTTGCGAGGCCTGAAAGTAGGCGTTGTTGTCGAGCAGGATAGCGCCAAGGATGGAGCGCTCAGCGTCCATGCTCGATGGTAAACCGCGTTCTAGGCTGTAATCAGTGGTGGCCAAATGGTAAGTCTCTCGGTCGATCAGTCTCTCAGTCGCCGGCTGTCTGCTGTCGGCTTTGCGAGTGAGAGTTTCATCATGGGTTCGAATTCCAAACAAGTCATCCGAAGAAGTGCAAAATCCCTGAGGGAAACTCGTCTGAAATCAAAAAAGTTTTGGACAAACAACGGCGGAGTCATCGCGGAAGAGGTTTGGTTATTATGCACGAAAACGGCCGGGGCGAAAAGAAGACGAAAGAGAAGTTTTGACGTGGCAAGCATGTGCCGCCCCTACGGGGCTCGGTAGATCGTGAGGGGATCTACCCAGCGCTTACGCGCTGGGCTAGCGTATTCCGCTCCTCCGGAGCTCTTTTCTGAGACCGAAAGCTGACGTATGCCAAAGGTTGAATACTCGCTGGGAAAAGAAGAAGAGAGCTGAGAGCTGATCGACTGACTAACAAAATCCAAGCGCGGCCGTGCCAGCCACACGACCGCGCTGTAAGGCAGTATCCTGAGCATCCGGTTAGCTGCCGTTTTCTGCCGCCAGGAGTTTGCCCCCGCGACAGATAGCAGCGATGCGGATTCAATTGGCTCAAGCCGTGACCAGTTGGATCTGATCCCGGGTCAACGCGCCGCGAAGCGCGCTAACCGTCGAACTGTCGCTTGTCGCCGCTGTCGGAATTCATTGCTGAAATCCGTTGCCGCTTGCACGACGTTCACAGGATGGACCGCCGAAGTTTTCACCTCAGCAGATTTCCAACCAGTTTCAAGCGAACCTGAAGCCGAACCTCAGCCGTCCTCGCTCGAAAAGGACATGCTCAAGTCATTTCGGCGCTGGCGCACCGGAACAACGCTTTGCATCGCCTTGGGTCCGGCTTTGTCATTCTTCCGACGCAAGCGCCGGAAATCTGACTCTTGAACCCGCGCGAGAAGCTCAGGACATCTGCACTCGCGAATGAGGAGACTTTGAAGTAAGGCTGCCCCAGGAACAAGAGAAAAGGCGGCGAGAGCTGTGCAGAAGTTGTGACCTTTGGGGATTTGCTGTGGAAAGGGGAGGAAAAGCAGGATGTATTGTTCCGCAGAGCCAAGCCTGGGAGACCTTCGTCTACAATTGCCCCAATGTATTCGATCACACACTCGGAGCAGGTGGTGCTCTCGTTTAAGGAAGCGCGCCACACCGTGGAGCAGCACGCGGCAGGAGTTCAGCCGATCGAGAAAGAAACCGTCACTCTCCTCGCGGCTGTCAACCGCGTCCTGGCAGAAGAGATTCATGCGGACCGCGATCTGCCGCCATTTCCGCGTGCGACGCGGGATGGGTTTGCAGTGCGTGCGGAAGGTGTTTCCCGCGTTCCCGCTACTCTCGAAGTCGCCGGCGAGATTCGCGCAGGGGACTCACCGGAGAAGTATGAATACTCAGTGGATGCCAGTCACGCCATCGAAATCATGACTGGTGCGCCTGTTCCACGTGGCGCCGATGCTGTGGTGATGGTCGAGTACACGCGCCGCGCGGGGAGTCGAGTCGAGATTCAGCGCAGTGTAAAGAGTGCGGAAAATGTTGTGCCGCAGGCAGCGGAATGTCGAGCGGGTCAATTGTTGCTCTCGCCGGGGACGCGTTTGAGTCCGGCGGCACTCGGCCTGGCCGCGTCTGTGGGTAAAGCACAGGTACAGGTTTACCAGAAGCCCCGGGTGGCGATTCTTTCGACAGGCGACGAAATCATTGATGTCGATAAGCAGCCAGCCGCCAACCAGATTCGTAATTCAAATACGTATTCGCTCGCGGGGCAGCTACAGGCAGCAGGTGCGGTTCCCGTTCCGCTGGCGATTGCGCCGGATCGACTCGAGCCTCTGCGCGCACTTGTACACGAGGGGCTCAATTCTGATCTTTTGCTGATAAGCGGCGGCGTATCGATGGGGAAGTACGATCTGGTCGAGCAGGTGCTCTCGGAATCAGGCGCGGAGTTCTACTTCACGGGAGCACAGATTCAACCGGGGAAGCCCGTGGTCTTCGGTCGAGTTGGCGGTCGCGGCACCCCAACATACTTCTTCGGCCTTCCGGGGAATCCGGTTTCTACGATGGTCTGCTTTGAACTGTTTGCGCGAGCGATGATCGACGCTCTGTCTGGCGCAGGGCCCACGCCCATGCAGTTTCTTCAGGCGCGCTTGAAGTCCGACGTGCGGACGAAAACAGGATTGACGCGATTCCTGCCCGCGATGCTGTCTGGCGAATTTGGCGAAGTTGAAGTCGAACTGGTGCGCTGGCAGGGCTCGGGTGACATGGTTTCAACCGCGAGGGCTAATTGCTACCTGGTGATTCCGCCGGATCGGGAGCGGATCGCAGAGGGCGAAATGGTGGCGGTACTGCGGACGCAGGCTTGATGATGAAGGCTAGAGCCCATTTGAAAACAGGCTTTGAATTGGAGAACAGGTCGCCCTCGTCAGGATGCTGAGGCTCATTCCTTATCGAGGATGACCCGATTCCCTCTTGCAGATAATGGTGCAAACGACAACGAACGAAATACCCGACCAGATTCCTTTCAGCGTGCGAAGAAAGAAGAAATGAAAAAACTGTCTCACTACGATTCCTCCGGTCGCGCCTCCATGGTCGACGTCTTTCGGAAGAAGGCGACCAGAAGAGAAGCGGTCGCCTCCGCTCAGGTCCTGATGTCTAAGACCGTTCTCGATGCCCTGCCGCAGAATCCCAAGGGAGATCCGCTGGAAGTCGCCCGCATTGCCGGCATCCAGGCAGCGAAGCGCACTTCAGAGCTAATCCCAATGTGTCACCCGCTGCCGCTCTCGCACATTGATGTGGACATACGCGTGTGCGAGAATGGCGTCGCTATTACCTCGCGAGTAACTACCACAGCCGAAACTGGCGTGGAAATGGAAGCACTCGTAGCGGCAAGCGTGGCGGCGCTGACTGTTTACGACATGTGCAAGGCGCTCGACAAAGGCATTGAAATCCGTGAGGTGGTGTTAGAGAGCAAGTCCGGCGGGAAAAGTGGAGAGTACCGCCGCGCTAAGCGAAAGCGACAACTCTGATGGGGCCCGGAAATGGCTGTCACTCTCAAGATTCTTCTGGTCGACGACAATCCCATGGTGCTGAACCTGCTTCGGCGCGAACTCGCCGAACTGGCGCCCGTCACTACCGCTGCGGACGGCGCCGACGCGCTGCTGAAGGCGGTCAACGAGATGCCCGACCTGATCGTTTCTGATTTCCAGATGCCCGGACTCGATGGACGCCAACTGGTGGAAACGATTCGCCAGCGGCCTACGACATCAAACATCCCATTCGTGCTCATGGCGACTCGGACCGATATCAGCGAAAAACTGCGCGGTATCCAGGGGGCAGTCGAAGATCTGGTTGAGAAGCCTTTTTTTGTCAAAGACGCCATGGCGCGGGTGAAGCGTGTGCTCGACAAGATCGCACTCGAGAAGATGGCGCGCGAAGCACCGGGTGAAACTGTACTGCGCGGCACGCTAGCGCAAATGAATGTCATCGACCTGCTGCAATCGCTCGAGATGGGCCGAAAGACATGCGCGTTGACCATCGCCAATAACGGCGATCAATGCGAGTTGTATTTCTCCGAAGGACAAATCAATCATGCCGCCTACGGCAGCGTGCGAGGCGATGATGCCGTCTACAAAGTGCTCACCTGGACGGTCGGAAACTTCCAGATCGATTTCGACGGCCATAGCTCCGAGCAGACCACCACGAAGACAACGCAGGGCCTGTTGATGGAGGGCCTGCGACTGCTCGACGAAGCGAATCGCGACGGCGAGAGCTAGCCCTTCAAGCAATTCCCAACGGCATGCAGTCTCAGTGCGGGTGTTCGTGCTCGTGCGAGTGTTCGTGTTCGGCATCGCTCGAGACCGGCATCATGCAACCGTGAGCAATTTCGCAATCCACGTGTTCAAATTGAATGGTGGTGTGATGGATGCTGAACGCGTTGCGCAGCCGCTCCTGCACATCGCGCAAGATCAGTTCGCTGGCCGACGGCGGGATATCCGCGATGCTGATATGGCACGACAATGCGTGCATGTGACTGCCGATACTCCAGATGTGCAGGTCGTGAACGTCGTTAACCCCAGGGACAGCACAGATCTCACGAGTGACGCGGTCCAGTTGCATGCCGCTGGGCGTGCCTTCCAGCAGGATGTTGAGCGTCTCTCGAATAATGCCAAATGATGACCAAAGGATCAGGGCGCCAATTCCAAGCGACAGAGCCGGATCGATCCAATATTTGCCAGTCAGCAGAATTGTCCAGGCGCCGACAATAACAGCCGCGGTGGACAACGTGTCGCCCAACATGTGGACGAACACGCTACGGGTATTCAAGTCGTGGCTGGAACGATACAGCAGGATGCTGATTACCCCATTTAGCGTGACGCCAACAGCAGCAACCCAGATCATGGTTCCAGCGCCTACGCTCTCGGGTTTGCTGATCCTCTGAGCAGCTTCCACAAAGACATAAAAGGCGATTCCAACCAGCAGCAATGCATTGACAAAAGCTGCCAACACCCCGGCTCGATGGTAGCCGAACGTCTTCGTGGCACTCGGTGGGCGAGTCTGTAGAAAAGCAGCAGCGAGGGATAACAAAAGTGCTAGAAAATCAGACACATTGTGCCCAGCCTCGGAAAGCAACGCGAGGCTGTGTGCTCGCACACCCATCACAAGCAGCAGGATGATATAGGCGAGGGTCAGGAGCAGGGAGGTGCGAAGAACTCCGACCGAGGCACCATGCTGATGATTATGTCCCGCCACAGCTAAAGTCTATACCGCATTTCAACTGCGAAGAAAGTAATGCCAGTCGCGTAACTCCAGAGCTGCCGAATTTTCCGGCATTTCAGCTTGTGTGTATTCCCATGCCCAGCCTAGGCATTGATCGAGCCAGCAAGAGGTTTGTAGCAGCCATCCCGAAACTGCAGGACGAAGTTGCGGCAAATAAACGCGCTGAAGTGGCAATCCCCGGCCGCAAGTTGCGGTTCTTAGATGTGGAGCGATGCGTGCTGTCAAGGCAGGCGCAACGGTTCCCCCCTGGCCGAGAACCGGTTGCGCGCCGCTCGCCAGAATGAGGCAAGTGAAAACTCACCATCGCGGTTACAAACCCAGCAACTCGGAGAAGAGTTTATGAAGCAGCTATTCAGAATGTCCGTGCTGGCACTGGCGCTCAGCACGTCGGGACTTCTGCTCGCGCAGAGCCCGAATGAGATGCCGCCGAGCGGCACAGGAACCTCACCCGGCACGGGAACAGGAAGTTCACCCAGCACGCCCTCAACGGGAGGCGGCGACCAGAGCATGCCTGGATCAGACGCACACGCAACGAAAGGGGCGCCCCACGTAGACGACCAGACTCTGCATCGCCAGGTTCACGACCAGCTTTCTACCAATCCTGATCTGCAGAACATTCAGATCGCGGTCGACAAAGGCAAGGTGACGCTCACCGGATCTGTGCCAAACAAGAATGACAAGAAGGAAGCGAAGCGAATTGCTTCCGCCGTTCCGGGCGTGAAGAAAGTGAAAGACAACCTGTCGGTCACAAGTCCTGGCGGAACCAGCAGCGCTGCTGCGAGTTCGATGGGCAACCAGACCGGAAACGAACCCACGGAACAGGGGAACGGTCCCGGTAACGCGGGCAGCATAACCTCGAGTCCGGGGACGACCAATCCGAACAACCCGAATGCGCCTGCGGGACCGCAGGAGCCGGGAAGCACGCCGCACAACAATTTCTTCCCGCAAAGCTCAACGTCATCGAGCAGCAGTTCCAGCGCCCAGGGCACGAACAGCAATCCGGATGCGAACCAGCCGGCAACTCAGCCCGACGCGGCTACGAATACTTATTCCAACGCTCAGAGCTCTCAGAATAGCAACTCACAAAGCAACAGCTCGCAGACGAACAATTCAACTCCAGATAGTTCGTCTACGAACAACCAAGCTCCGAGCAACTCGCCTGACAGCAGTTCACCAGGTAATGTAGGCGCCAACTCCAGCGCAAACCCGGGCGGAACTCCGGATTCGCAGAGTCCACGGCCCCCGGATCAAAACGCACCGATGAACGAGGCACCTCCAACTTCTAACACTCCGGGAACTTCTCCGGACCAGACGCAAACGCCGGCTCCCGAGGCGACCCCGCAGGGTAGCAATCCGCCGCACCTGATGACCGTCGCCTATCAAACGTCGACGCAGCAGCAGAGCACATCTAGTTCAACTAGCAGTTCGCAAGGAACCGTGAACTCGCAGTCGAGCGCGACCGACAGCGGCGCAACGACCAGCAGCAGTTCCACCGCGCCGCAGTCCTCATCGCCGACCAGCAGCGCGCAGGGGACCTCGGCGACGGCGGCCTCAGGCACTACGCCGCAATCGAACGCGACGACTGTCAGCAGCGGATCGCCTTCCAGTGTGGGCAGTCAAGCTGGTTCCGCGCAGGGATCTACGGGCGCGGTGGGCAACACCGCTGCAACCGGTAATGCTGCAGGCAACACCAGTGCAACTGGCGCGAATGCCCAGCAACCGGCCACTGGAATGAACTCAGAGCAGGTGAAGAGCGACATTCAGACGGCATTTAAGAATGATCCAAGCCTGGGCAAGTCGAACATCAACATCAACGTTACCGACAACGCCGTGCAGCTCTCGGGAGCAGTTCCGAGCCAGCAGGACAAAGACATGGCGCGGAGGATTGCTGAATCGTTCTCCGGAAGCCGCAGCGTCGTTGACAGTCTGACCGTTGCGAGCGGCGCCGCGAGCAGCGGTACCCCGGGGGCAATCGGCGGCAACGCCGGAGCTACCGGCACAACCCCGGGCTCGACCACGGGAGCCACGGCGAGCGGTTCCGGCACCACTGGCATGAGCTCGCCTAACAACAATACGACCAATACTCCGGGAAGCACCACAACTCCGGAGAGCACAACGCCCAACACCGGCGCGAGCGGATCGACCAATCCGCCGCGCAATTAGCAGTAACTTTTCTCCGGCCGAAACGAAGACGGGTTCACGCGTGCAATCGTGTGGAACCCGTTTTTGTTTGATTTTTTTCGTCTTATGCAGAGGTCGAGCGGGCGGCGGATAGCTGCGGCTTTCGAAAACAGCTTACGATATGGTCATCGACTAATCCAACAGCCTGCATAAAGGCGTAGCAAATGGTGGTTCCCACAAACTTGAAGCCGCGTTTGCCGAGATCTTTGCTCAAAGTGTCGGAGTAATGAGTGTGGGCGGGAACATCTGCCAGGGATTTCCATCGGTTTACGAGAGGCTTGCCACCGACGAAATCCCAGATGTATTCGTCGAAGCTCCCAAATTCGTTCTGCAATTTGAGAAAAGCCGTGGCGTTGCGAACTGCGGATTCAATTTTCAGGCGATTGCGGATAATACGCACGTCTTTCATCAGCGATTCGATCTTGCGCGCGTTGTAGCGGGCGACGGCTTCCGGATCGAAATTGCTGAACGCGGCGCGGTAACCCTCACGCCGGGCGAGAATCGTGTCCCAACTCAAACCGGCTTGTGCTCCCTCGAGAATCAGGAATTCGAAGAGCAGAAGGTCGTCGTGGACAGGTGTTCCCCATTCGCGGTCGTGGTATTCAATCAAAAGCGGATTCCGTGCCCATTCACAGCGCACCAGTTCAGCCGGCATGGGCGAACTCGATCGACTTCTGACGGCGCCAGACAGCGCCTTCCATGTCCAGTAGCCATTCTTTTACGCTCAGGCCACCGCCATAACCGCCGAGCTTGTGATCGCTGGTGATGACGCGATGGCAGGGGACAATGATGGCGATTGGATTGTCGTGATTCGCCATCCCGACTGCGCGGAATCCGCGAGGACTACCAACGGCGCGTGCCTGGTCGGCGTAGGAGCGCGTTTCGCCATATGGGATGGCAAGCAGCGCATTCCAGCACCGCAACTGAAACTCACTGCCAAGCAAGTCCAGCGGCTCTCGAAAAACACGCAGCTTGCGCGAGAAGTAAGCGTCCAGTTCGCGCTTCCAGCGATCAAGGCGTCTGTCAGAGCGCTGCCATGCATCCCTATTCTCAAGGGCGGCGAGACGTGCGCTATCAAAATCAAACTCCAGAGCGCATAATCCGCGTTCGGTAGACGCGAGCAGTAGCTGTCCGAATGGAGACTGATACGAAGAGTACCAGGTGGTGCTCATCAGGTAAGTTTAATACTAGACCGCCGCCAATGTTACACTCAGCAACATTCTAAGAATGGCGCTGTGGATGCGAATTGAGTCGTACAAATCACACTCGTAGATCGAAATCGTCATTTGCGGTATTGCTCATCACTGACGTGTTCCATCCATTCGACGACCTTGCCGTTTTTCTTTTCTTGGATAGCGATATGTGTCATTGCAGTGGTCGGCGTGGCGCCATGCCAATGCTTCTCGCCGGGGGAGAACCAGACCACGTCTCCGGGACGGATTTCTTCCAACGGTCCTCCCCAGCGCTGCGCCCATCCGTATCCGGCCGTAACTATTAGCGTCTGTCCGAGTGGATGGGTGTGCCACGCAGTGCGAGCTCCGGGTTCGAATGTCACGCTGGCGCCCTGAACCAGCGCGGGATCCGGCGCTTGAAATAGCGGATCGATTCGGACCGTACCGGTGAACCAGTCGGACGGGCCTTTACCGGAAGGCTGTGAACCAGCTCGTTTGATTTCCATTTTCAGAATCCTTCTAATCGGAATGAGGGTGTTTGTCGATCTAAAGATCCGATGTTACCGGCCCGGAGTCCAGTAAAGCGAGAAGAGATTCCTGTTGTGCTTTCGACAATCCGCACCTCGCTATGCATTATGCTTGATGACGATCAGCGTGGGTTTGGCTCTGCCATATTTGAGGACGAGATGCTATCGAACCGGTCAATACCGCGCGCTACGGTGATTCCAGTCCTGGCGTACCCGGATGTGAATCAGGCTGCTACGTGGTTGTGTGATGCATTCGGATTCAGCGTGCGACTGCGTATCGGCAACCACAGAATCCAGTTGCATGCAGCCGATGGCGCCGTGATCGTCAGAGAGTTTCGAGAAGGCGAAAGCAAGGCCCCACTAGGCGTGGGGTGCTCGGTTACGATCCGCATCGAGGATGCAGATGCCCACTGCGAGCGAGCCAGGGCCCACGGCGCCCAGGTTACGCAAGCGCCTACGACTTACCCCTTCGGAGAGCGGCAATACAACGTCGTCGACTTCGCTGGACATTCCTGGACCTTTTCGCAGTCTGTTTGCCGATGTTCACCCGCAGGACTGGGGCGGCATCGCGGAACAGCTGTGAACTTACTTGCAGTGCCGTACGACGCAGCTGTGCCGCGACGTGCTATTTCTGATTTGAATCTCCAGCAACCTCGTCGTAGATTTCTCACATGGACCGACTGACGTCGGAGCGCCGAAGCGCGTTAATGTCTCGCGTCCGTACGAAGCACACTTCTGCCGAACTCGCCGTGCGTTCTCTAGTTCATCGGATGGGTTTTCGCTTTCGACTCCACCGAAAGGGTCTCCCGGGCAAGCCCGACATAGTATTGCCGTCGCTCAAGAAAGCTATCTTTGTGCACGGCTGTTTTTGGCATGGCCACCACTGCAGGCGTGGCTCGGGAAATTGAAGTCCCATTCTTCTCGATCCTTTGGCGCTCGAATCCGAGTCAACAGTATGCAAGAGTTAAGCGGGCGAATAAAAGGGAAAGATTTGCACAAGTGCCGAATTTTCAAACGCAAATTGTGGATTCGGGAATGTCCCAAGACGGAATGCGCCTAAAGCAAAACTCCCCACCACGTCCGAAGCGTGGTGGGGAGGTCTGAGGATACAGGCTGTGGCCCGATCCTTACTGCGGCTGCGCCGGGGTATTGGGGGAGGATTGCGGCGCGCCCTGATTGGTGGTTGCCGGAGCGTTCATTGTGCCGGCAGGTGTAGCCATTGCCTGGTTATTCAGCTGTTCCACACCGCTGTTCTTCAGCACGGTGACCTGGACTCGAGCGCCACGGTACGGACGAACTGGCTTGCCGTTGGCGTCGGTTTGCTGGGTCTGGCCCGAAGGAGTCAACTTCGCATTGCCCATGCCTAGCGTGTAGATCCGGTAGACCGGAATCTGGTGATCGACTACCAGGTAACGGACGACCGAGTCGGCCATCTTCTGCGAGGCCGCGATCGAGGCCTGGCTGGCTCCAGGAGCGAAGCCTTGGACTTCAATGATGTAGCCGCGCTGATCCTTCACCGAGTCTGCGATCTGATCGAGCGCTTCTTTCGCCTTGGTGCTCAGAACGCTCTGTCCCGGACGGAAGCGAAGCTCGGCATCAGTGCTGGGCTGGTACTGATCGAGGTTGGTGACAGCCTGCTGTACTGTCTGCAAATGTTGCGTTGCCTGATCTGCGGTGGCCTGTGCCTGTTGGGCCCGGTTGCCGGCATCGACGGCGTGTTGATCAGCCTGGTCGGCCTTCGCCGAAGCCTGGCGGATACCTTCCTGCGCACGCGCGTCCACGTCCTTGATCGCCTTCGAATTTGACGCGGTAAGTTCGTCAAGTTCATTTACGCGATCACGAATCGGTGACATCTGGCGCTGTACATATTTCTTCCGAGCGAATGGGTTCAGATGACCCCAGAATCCCTCATGAGTATCAGGCACCAGCGGCTGGCGAGCCGAGGTGTTCTGATCAGAGCTGGTGGCCGCATTCGAGCTGGACTCGGACGCGGCAGCCGCTGGCTGGCTCTGGCTGCTGTTTGCGGGAGCTTGCTGCGCAAACGCAGGGGCCATCAAGGTGGCTGCGAGCGGAAGCACCATCAAAGTACGAATCTTCATTGCAATTCCTCCGGTTCGACGGGAGCGTTTTCTGTCATGCCGCGAGTGCGGCGCGCTATTGTTCAGGCCAGCTGCCAACTGTCCAATGTCTCTGGCGCTGGAGACGCTCTCGACATGGACATTTACAATCAAAGGGCCAAAAACCGGCACGACAGAGAAGCAACAACTCCTTTGTCATCAATATTTGGATGGTAGGGCGGCAGCTCAGGTTGTGGGCTCGATAGGTAGGAAAGGCTGAATTCGCGTAATTTCTATCAACTGGTTGGCCCGTGGTTATCGGGTATGAAATTTAGGCTTTCCCGACGAAGTCCGCCGCCCGGTACAAGAGTTTCGGGCTACAGTTACGAGGCGGTTGTTAACTGTCAAGGCGACAGCTAGAGAGAATATGTCCCTAAGTACGGATACCTTTTCTTCACGACTATATCGCGCCACATTACTCCTTTCATTCATGGTTGTGCCGCTTTTCGCCCAGGAGACGTTCGCCGGACTTGCATCCGAGAGCATTCCGATTGACAGGGAAAAGCAATATCAAACGATGGCGATCGATTGGATGCAGCAGTACCTGCGCATCGATACAACGAATCCTCCCGGCAACGAAGGCAAAGCAGTCGCGTTCCTGAAGAGCATCTTCGATCGGGAGAACATCGAGAATCAGGAATTCGAATACCGCCCGGGACGCGGGAATATCTGGGCGCGAGTTCCCGCGACAGTTGCAAATCCGAAGCGGCCTTTAATCCTGCTGAGTCACATGGATGTCGTCACCAGCGACGCGTCGCAATGGAAGTATCCCCCATTCAGCGCCACCATCAACAACGGTGTGATGTACGGCCGTGGCGCACAGGACATGAAGAGCGAAGGCCTGGCGCAACTCATGGTGATGGTGATGCTGAAGCGCGAGAAGGTTGCGCTCGACCGCGACATCATCTTTCTCGCCACCGCCGACGAAGAAGTGGACGACAGCGGCACGGATTGGATGATTGCCAATCGTCGCGAACTGCTGGAGAACGCTGAATTCCTGATCACCGAAGGCGGCGAGAATCCTCTCGTCGGAGGCAAAGTTAAGTACGTGGGCCTGGATGTGGCCGAGAAATCCCCATTCTGGTTGCACGTGGTCGCTACGGGAAAGCCGGGGCATGGATCGCGGCCCAGTCCGGATTCCGCACCGAACCGTCTGATACGAGCGTTGTATCGTATTCAGAACTATCAGCCCGAAATCAAAGTGATCCCGGTGATGCAGGAATTCATGCGCGATCTGGCCCCGCTGCAGCCGGAACTGTTGCAGCCGAAGTTCCGTGATATCCGGCGCGCGATGAAAGAGCCTGCGTTCCGGGAAATGATCTCGCAAGATGATTCGTTGAACTTCTTGTTTCGCGACTCAATTGCGATCACCATGCTGAGCGGATCCGAGCAGACGAACGTAATTCCGGCGCAGGCTTGGGCGAATCTGGATGTGCGCCTGCTCCCGGGAGAAGACCCCACGAAATTCCTAGAGACGATCAGAAAAGTCGTTGCCGATCCGAACGTGACGGTTACCCCTATGAAAGACAATTTCGAGGTGCCGAACGCCTCGCCCATCCATACGGACCTGTATCGATCAATAGAGGAGGTTGCGAATCATTACTTTCCCGGAGCGCCCGTAGTTCCTCGTTTGTCCGGCGGGTACACAGAGAACCAACGTTTTCGGCAACTCGGAGTGGTGAGTTACGGTTTTTCACCATTTGCGGCAACCGAAGAAGAAGGATCGACGGAACACGCAAACAACGAGCGTATTCGCGTTGCGGAAGTAGAACGGGGTCCTAAGGTGTTGTACGACGTCGTGGTGAATCTCGCGGGAGCGAAGTAGTAGTCAGTTGGTTGTCAGTTTCTGTAGCCCGAATGTATCCGCTCGGGCGCATCCGGCCCCTGGATCGCGTTACTTTTCCTCCCGCGTAACCAGGATTACGCGCCAGTGAGCCCACCAGCGGCCGTCATCTCGCGTAAACACAAAGAAGTCTTCGCCTGATTCACGGCGGCGTTTGCCGTGCATTTCGTAACTCATGTTCCAGGAGTAAGTGGCTGCCGCCGTGTTGCCGGCGACGTCGATTTCCGCATGTGACAGCTTGCAATCCAGGATGTTCGATTGCTCGACAAACTCCTTGTAGCTGCGGGCGCAGGCTGTCCGTCCCCGGCAGAGTTCGCGCAAGCCTGGCCCCTTAATGATCATGTTTTCGTGGAAGCAGGCGCCAAGCGTGACTTCCATCTGGTCGAGCGGGCCGTTCAGCCATGCGTGATTGATCGTGTCGATCAGCTTACGTATCGCTTGCCGATCCTCATAGAATCCTGGCGACGCCATGCGAGATCTCCTTGCAAGGGAAACCAACTGTAAAGAGCATAAATCGTGCACTCCTGTCCTGGCACGCTGATTTTAAGCGATAAATTTCTGCACCAATGTCGCGATGAAAAATGGTCCGCAACTCAGGTTCGTGCAAAGCGCTCATTTACATCTCTGGAACTAGGCAAAGCATCAACGAAGGTGTGTGAAGTTTCCACATTGTGCAAAGCAAAGGGTGCTTTGGAAGAATGCAAGTTACAGTTGTGGGGTCCGGGTATGTAGGATTGGTCGCCTCGGCGTGTTTCGCAGAACTGGGGCACTGGGTCATTTGCGTCGATAACGACACAGCAAAAGTCGCGGCGCTCGAGCGAGGGGAGACACCGATTCACGAACGCTTCTTGCCGGAGTTGCTCGAACGGCACCGCGGCAAGCGGCTGAAATTCACTTCATCCTTGTCGCAAGCTGTGCAACAGAGCGCCGTAATCTTCATCGCCGTGGGAACACCGTCCACCGACAATGGAGACTGCGATCTCTCGTATGTGGAAGTGGTAGCTCGCGAAATTTCCCGCTCTGTCAGTGGATACAAGTTGGTGGTCCAGAAGAGCACGGTGCCTGTTTGTACCAGCGAATGGGTACGCCGCATCATGGTCCTGAATGGCGCTCCCGAGAACGCCTTCGAAGTGGCCTCGAATCCAGAATTTCTACGTGAGGGAACCGCGGTTAGCGATTTCCTGTTTCCCGACCGAATCGTGATTGGCGCAAACAGTAAACGTGCAGCATGCCTTTTGCAGGAGATCTATCGTCCGCTGACCGACGGGTCTTATACGCGGCGGGAGAATGCAATCCCGGAACCCGACCAGGCTCGAATTCCTGCCCGGCTGATTGTCACGAGCACGCGGAGCGCCGAGTTGATCAAGCATGCTTCGAACGCGTTCCTGGCGATGAAGATCTCTTTCATCAATGCTGTGGGCAACATCTGCGAGGCTGTAGGAGCGAACGTCGAGGAAGTCTGTGACGGCATCGGTTCCGATCCGCGCATTGGCGATCGCTTCCTTAGCCCCGGCATTGGCTATGGCGGATCGTGCTTCCCCAAAGACCTGAAGGCATTTCGTGCTGTGGCTCGCGAATCCGGGTATGATTTCCGACTGCTCGATGAGGTGATCCGGATCAATGAAGAACAGTGCCTGCGTTTCCTGCGCAAAGTTCGAAGCGCATTGTGGACGTTGAAGGGGAAGCGCCTGGCTGTGCTGGGATTGGCCTTCAAAGGCGGAACAGACGATGTGCGTGAGTCGCCGGCAATAACGCTGGTCGAGTTGTTGCTTCGCGAGGGTTGCGAAGTAGTGGCTTACGATCCGGCGGCGATGGTGAAGTCGCGAGAGGTACTCGGCAACAGAGTGACATTCGCGGAGAGCGCCTATGACGCCGCCGAAGACGCGGATGCGCTGCTGCTGCTCAGCGATTGGGAAGAATTCGCGGTTCTGAGCCTGCCTCGACTGCGACGCGCGCTGAAATACCCCATCGTGATCGACGGGCGTAACCTCTACGATCCCCAAATGATGGGAGAGAACGGATTCATGTATTACAGCGTGGGACGGCCGGAGGCATTTCCGAAAGAGAATTCCGAGCAAATGCCGCAGTTGCGCAAGGCGAGCTAAGCGCGCTTGGCTTTTGGCGTTCGCTTAGCTTCCCATGGACGCTTAGGCCGTTGGGTAACAGGCTCTTCACGATCCTTGACGCGATCGTAATGGTAGTTCTCGCTGACGGTGCCCAGAGATTCGTTGTAGAGGCTGGTTGCGCCGATGGCTTCTTTCAACTCTTCAGTGAACTGATGCAAAGTCTTGAGGTGGTCGGCGGTTGCCGCTACCTCCGTTTTAGTGGTCTTGAGGAATTGCTGGTAGCCCTTGTTGACCAGCTTGGAAATTTCACCGCCGATCAGCACGCCGGGATAAGCAAAGATCTTCACACCGCCATCGGGAGTGGCCTCGATGGCTGCAGAACAATTGTTCTTTTTTACGAAAACACGGTTCTGCACGCCGGGAGCTTCGAGGATGTCGAAGCCATGATCTTTCAGCCAGGAAACAGCGTCTTCGTAGGTGTGAGTGGCGATTTGCTTTGCCATTTGTCGGATTAACCTTTAGCCGGAATTCCTACCAAACCATAACATGATGACCTTGTACCCGGATACTGTGCCAACTGCCATCAGTGATCTCCCGAACGTAACATGAAGGACTCAGGGCAAGCCTTCCGGGGTTAAGTGCCTGCACAATTTGACGCTTGTGGCGCTTCAGAGGCATCCATTAAGGCAAGGAAAATCGTGTACCGGCGTTTCGGCCAGCAGCGAAAAACCTAAAAGTTGATGCCAGCACGCAACTTTCAGTAGTCTTTTGACAGAAGCCGGACACGTGGGGTTCCGGCAATCCGATTTCATGCAAGTTGCTCAAAAACACGCCGAGATCGTTGTACCTGCTCGAAAGCTTGGATCCAAGCTGCTGCAAACAATCGGCAATACGCCGCTGTTGCGGCTTGAGCGCATCGGTCAGGAGTACCCCGGAGTCGAGTTGCTGGCAAAAGCGGAATGGTTTAATCCAGGCGGTTCGGTGAAAGATCGCGCCGCTGCCAACATCGTGCGCAACGGCAGATCGTTGGGCCAATTCAAGCCTGGCCAGCGGCTACTGGATTCTACCAGCGGCAACACCGGCATCGCCTACGCCATGATCGGCGCTGCTGAGGGCTTCGGTGTCACATTGTGCGTTCCTGAGAATGCTTCTCCAGAGCGCAAACACATCCTGAATGCCTACGGAGTGGAGATCATCTACACCGATCCGGCCGAAGGCTCTGATGGCGCACTGCGCAAGGCGCGCGAGTTGCATGCCGCCAACCCCGAGACATACTTTTATGCCAATCAGTATGGAAATGAAGCGAACTGGCGGGCTCACTATCGTGGAACTGCGAACGAGATATGGGAACAGACGGCGGAGAGGGTGACTCACTTCGTCGCTATGCTGGGGACCAGCGGGACGTTCGTGGGCACCAGCCGGAGATTGAAGGAACTGAATCCGAAGATTCGTTGTATCTCACTGCAGCCGGATTCTCCGTTCCATGGCATCGAGGGCGCCAAGCATATGGCGACAGCGATTGTCCCTCCCATTTATGATCCTGCAATAGCGGACGAAAATCTGGGGATCTCGACAGAACAAGCTCATTGGATGGTAAAGCGCCTGGCGAGGGAAGAGGGGCTACTGGTGGGGGTCTCGGCCGGTGCAGCTCTGGCAGGCGCGTTGAAGATTGCTCGCCCGCTGGCGGCCGCCGGTCAGAGCGCGGCCATTGTGATGGTGATGCCCGACGGTGCAGACAAATATCTCAGCGAGAGGTTTTGGCAGGAAGAGACCCTGGTCTCGGGTGGCGGTATTTAAGAATCATGCTTGAGTTCAAACAATCGGATTACGAGGAAATCAGGCGCCATGGCGAGGAGACGTATCCCGACGAGTGCTGCGGCGTACTGCTGGGGACGATGAACGAAGAAGGCGATCATCGGATTGTGAGCTCGACCGTCCGGTGCCATAACACTCGCGAAGACCGCCCGCAGGATCGCTTCTACATCGATCCTCGCGACCTGGTTCGCATCCAGCGGCAGGGGCGAGAGCAGGGATTGGATATAGTGGGGTTCTACCATTCGCATCCGGACTGCCCGGCGCAGTGGTCGAAGACCGACTTTGCGGAGGCGCACTGGATCGGCTGCTCCTATGTAATCACCCGCGTGGATAAGGCGCGGGCCGTGGACACGAATTCCTTTTGGTTGCGCGGCACCGAAGAAGAAGACAAGCACTTCGAAGACGAGCCAATTACGTTCGTAGCTGTTGCGCAGAAGAGCGATGTACCGTTATCAGCGCAGGCATCCATGCCGCCAGCTGAGGTTCCCGGTTCCGACAAATAAGTGCGGCGACTGAATGGGTTTTGAGACATTTTGATTGGAGAGACTGAATGAAGGTATTAATTCCGACTCCGCTGCGGCAATATGCGGGCAAGAAGGACAGCGTCGAGGTTCCCGGAACCACGGTTGGCGAGGCGCTTAAGAATCTCACGATTTCGCATCCGGATTTGAAAAAGCATCTCTACAACGAAGAAGGCAAGCTGCGCGCTTTCGTCAACCTATATCTCAACGATGAAGACATTCGTTATATGGAGAAGGAGAACACCCCGGTAGGCCAGTCGGACACACTGTCGATTGTGCCCTCGATCGCCGGAGGGAAGGACGATCGAGTCATTTAGTCATTGAGTCATCGCATCATTGAGAATGCCGTTTGCTTTGAAATGACTCGACGGCTCGATCGCCCGATCACTCAACCGAGAGACATATGGCAACTCTTACTGAAACAAAACCCGCTGTAGCTCTTAGCAATGATGAAGTCCTCCGCTACTCACGCCACTTGATCATGCCCGAGGTCGGCATGGAAGGACAGCTCAAGCTTAAAGCCGCGAGAGTGTTGTGTGTTGGCGCGGGTGGACTCGGTTCCCCGCTGGCCTTGTATTTGGCAGCGGCCGGTGTCGGCACACTCGGCGTAGTTGATTTCGATGTCGTCGATTTCACCAACCTGCAGCGGCAGATCATCCACACCACCGCCGATGTAGGTCGCAAGAAGCTTGATTCGGCTGCTGACAAACTGCGGGCAATCAATCCCAACGTCAACATCGTAAGGTTCGATACCAAGCTTTCCAGCGCGAATGCATTAGAGTTGTTCCGTGACTTCGACATGGTGGTCGATGGTACCGACAATTTCCCCACGCGTTACCTGGTGAACGACGCCTGCGTACTGACCGGCATACCAAATGTCTACGGATCCATTTTCCGTTTTGAAGGACAGATGAGTATCTTCGCAACGAAAGAAGGACCGTGCTATCGCTGTCTTTATCCGGAGCCACCGCCGCCTGGATTGGTGCCTTCGTGTGCCGAAGGCGGAGTGCTGGGGATTCTCCCGGGCCTGGTTGGCGTGATGCAGGCGACGGAAGCCATCAAGCTGATTCTCGGTGCAGGCGAGCCGCTGATCGGACGCTTGTTGCTGGTTGATGCTCTGGCGATGCGCTTCCGCGAATTGAAGCTGCGGAAGAATCCGGACTGCCCAGCGTGCGGGACGCATCCGACTTTGAAGAAGCTGATCGATTACAACGAATTTTGCGGAATACGAGGAGAAGAGAAGCCAGTGGAAACGCAGATGCCCAGCATCACCGTGGAAGAATTAAAGCAACTTCGCGACGCGGGGAACGAGCCGTTTCTGCTCGACGTGCGCGAGCCGCACGAATATCAGATTTGCAACCTCGGAGGATACCTGATTCCGTTGAATGATCTTCCTAAGCGCGTGAATGAACTCGATCCCAGCCGGGAGATGATCGTCCATTGCAAAATGGGGGGGCGTAGTGCCAAGGCTGTGGATTTTCTGCGGCAGTCCGGATTTACGAAGGTGAAGAATTTAACCGGTGGTATCAATGCCTGGGCAGACAAGGTCGACCCTAAGGTGCCGAAGTACTAGCTGGAATCGTCAGGCGGCTCTGTCCAACTCTCCGAGCGCCATTACGGCCAATTCCAGGCGATCACGGGCGCCGGTTTTATCGAAGATGCTCTGCAGGTGACGCTTGACCGTGTTCTCGCTGATCTTCAGGTGTTCAGCGATGTCACGATTGCGCAACCCTGAGGCGACCAGCCCTGCGATCTGGCGTTCCCGCTCTGACAGGCGTTGAATGGAAGTGGGCTGCTGCCTGGTTTCACCGGCCATGGCGGTCAGGACCTGTTGGGCAATCTCGGGCGGAAACCAGAGTTCCCCGGCAGCGACGGCGCGGATGGCTGAAAACAGGTGCTCCAGATCGTCGCTTTTCAAAACCAGACCTCGGGCACCCAATCGAACTACCTGCAGGTAATCCGAATGGCTTTCGGACCCGGTTAGTACGACGGCGGCTACTCGGTTTCCTTCCCGATCAAGAACGCGCAGAACGTCGAACCCGCTTTCCTCCGGCATAAAGAGATCGAGCAGCAGGACGTGCGGATGCGTTTCCTGGACTAACCTGAGGGCTTCGGTGCCATTGGCCGCTTTGCCAGAAACCTCAAAATCAGGATGTGTGGCCAGCAATGCAGCTAATGACTCGCGCAGAACCGCGTGGTCGTCAGCAACAACGATTTGGATCTTCTCCGGCACGTTTATAGTGTCACCCGCACCCTACGGCAGTCACGAAGCAAGTCGGGAGAACTAGTGGTGAGATGTGACTAAAGTGCTACCGGGTTTGCAAAGGAAGTTGGAAAGCCGTGCTATAGTCCGGGCTATCGCCTCCCAGAGGCGCAAATCCGGAGTGCGCTTTGACGGTTGATGAAGAAATTGGGCAGCTAGATGACGCGCTGCGCCGGTTAAAAATCGAATACGACATCTTCTTTGGAGGGGGCTCGAAACGGCCGCCTACAGACCTGGAGTGGCGTGTTCAGTCTCTGCTAAAAAAGTTCAGCGACTCCCAGCGGCTCAGCGTCGCCCAGCGCTTCCGCTTCAACGCTATCCAGCAGAAATATGCAGTTTTCAGCGATTTATGGCGCCAGAAGGCCAAAATCAAGGAAGAGGGGTATCGCCGCTCGCAGGATGCCGTTCTGGGTATCCAGGGTTTGCGTACCGAACAGGAACATGCTGCCGGTAACGAGTTGAAGCACAAAGTCGCAACACTCGATAAGCCATTTAGGGTTGCCGTTTCCGATCCAGCCAAAGAGCAGGAACATCTGAAATCACTATACTCAGCCCTGTCCAATGCCAAGAAGAATGCGTCCGATGCCGGCGAGGCGACCAACTACGACGCCTTTCGTGACTTTGTCATGAAGAAGACGCAGCAGATCCGGAAACAGTATTCCTGCGATGCCGTGGAATACCAAGTCGAACTGAAGCAGGGACGCGTGAAGCTGGTGGCCAGGCCTAAGAAGTGACTAGCTGTTAGTGATTGGTGGTAAGCCACAGCCACTGACCAATACTCACCAACCACTACCTTGTATTCCTCCTCACAGCCCTCCAATTTCGGGTCACGATAATCTGATCGCAGGAGCGGAAGAGCATGGACCACCTCGAGCGCGCGATCGTGTGGCGTAATCTGCTGACAGGCGGAACTGAATACTTCGAGTTGCGGCAAAAGCGGGACTATCACCTGCTGCGCGGAAAAGTCGTCTCCATCCAGGAGCCTGCCCAGCCGTTATTCGTTTCTTACGAGATCGTCTGCGATAAGGAGTGGCGCACACACGAGGCGCAGATCCTTCAGGTCAATGCGGGCGAGCAATGCGAATTGAACGTCAAAGTGACTGGCGTCGATTGGAGTATAAACGGCAAACTTCGCCCGGACCTGCACGGCCTTCTTGACATCGACTTGAGCATCACGCCTTCCACCAACACCCTTCCTCTTCGTCGTCTCAACCTGCAAGGCGGCCAGTCACAACCGGTTACTGCCGCGTGGATACGGTTCCCCA
>Ga0209062_1001099_pt1 | contig 54822 bp, 49 predicted proteins | sample Coa_R2_2_FD_187158 | JGI IMG/M metagenome (GOLD analysis project Ga0209062, IMG submission 187158) | Surface soil microbial communities from Centralia Pennsylvania, which are recovering from an underground coalmine fire - Coalmine... | ecosystem: Environmental > Terrestrial > Soil > Unclassified... | reverse complement strand
CCGGGCGGTGATCGAGAGCTATTCGGGCGGCTACCCCGAGCACCGCCTGGAGTTCGAGACGAGTTCGGAGCAGGTTATCGGCTATTGGGACGCAGCCCGCCTGGAGCGCGCAATCTCGAACCTGGTGGGCAACGCCATCAAGTACAGCCCCGAGGGGGGGACAGTGTGGATCAGCATCACCCAACAACAGGCAGACCAGGGGGAAGAGGCAGTGGTATCCGTCAGGGATGAAGGGATAGGCATTCCAAGCGGCGACCTGGGGCGCATCTTCGATCGCTTCCAGCGAGGCAGCAACGTGCCGGAGAAGCTCTCCGGCAGCGGTATTGGCCTATCCTACGTGCGGCAGGTGGTCCTGCAGCATGAGGGGAATATTGGTGTGGAGAGCCGGCCGGGTGAGGGCACAACCTTTGCTCTGCGTCTGCCGATGAGTGCAACCCAATGAGCAGCGTACTGGTAGTTGACGACGAGCCGGGGATCGTGCAGTTCATGAGCGCGGCCCTGGAGGACGAGGGCTTTTCCGTGACCACGGCCTCGGACGGCCGCCGCGCAACTGAGCTTGCCGCCCAACGGCGCCCCGACCTGGTGGTGCTGGATTGGATGCTGCCGCGCCTGGACGGCGACGGCGTGGCCGAAGAGATCCGCCGGATGTACGGCGACGACGTGCCCATCCTGCTGGTGACGGCCGATGGCCGCGCCCAGATGAAGGCGGAACGCGTGGGCGCCTTCGCCTACCTGTCTAAGCCGTTTGACCTGGACCGCTTCTTAAACCTCATCCGTTCCAAGCTGGAAAGTTAGTCCCCAGCTCCCGCGCAGAGGGCTTTCAGGTACGATCCCGAGCATGCGTGCGCTTCGCCTCCTGCCCCTGCTGTCAATCCTGCTGGCCGCCTGCGGCAGCTCGGCCGCGCCCTCTGCCGCGCCGGTTTCGGCGCCCGCGAGCGCAGCCGCTGCGGCCAAGCCGAGCACGGCCGCTGCTCCAGGGTCGGCCAGCGCCAAGCCCGCGGCGGCCAGCGCCGTTGCCTCGGGCAGCGCAGCCGCCGCTCCCGCCGGCCAGGTGCGGAAGGCCAAGCTGGCCTGGGCCACGCTCACGCCGCTGTTCCTGCCGACGCACGTTGGCCTAGCCGCCGGCATCTACCAGAAGCACAACATCGACCTGGAGCTCAGCTACACCAACAACGGCCCCGCCACCATGGCCGCCCTCACCGGTGGCGACGTCCAGTTCGCCGAGCTGGCCGACCCCAGCGTCACCACGTCGGCCCTGCAGGGGCTGGGCGTGGAGTGGATCGCCGTCAGCGTTCCCAAGCCGAACCTGGTCCTGTGGGCCAAGCCCAACATCAACTCCATGCAGGACCTCAAGGGCAAGAAGATCGGGGTCACGACCTTGGGGTCGGTGACCGGCCTGTTCGCTCTGGCGGCCATCAAGCAGGCGGGACTGGAGCCCCAGAAGGACATCTCGGTCATCGCTGCCGGCGGCCCGGCCGAGCAGCGAGCCGCGCTCGCGGCGGGCGCCATCGATGCCGCCGTCGGCGACCCCGACGGCCCCTATGAGGGCGTGAAGATACTGGTGGACTTGCGCCAGGGCTTCGCCTTTCCGCAGGCCGGCATCGCCATCACCAAGGCGTTCGCCCAGAAGGACCCGCAGCTCGTGCAGGACTTCACGACCGCGTTCGTCGAGAGCGTGCGGCGCTACAAGGCCGATCCCGACCTGGACGTCAAAGTAGACATGCAGTACCTGAAGAACAACGAGGCGGCGGCCAAGAAGGAGATCGACGGCGCCATCAAGGTGATGGACGACAACGTGGCGCCGACCGACAAGCTGATTCAGCAGGTCCTGGACATGATCGCCGACACCAATCCCAAGGCCAAGACCGCCAACCCCAAAGACTTCTACGACGACAAGTTCGCCAAGGTAGCGGCCGAGCAGGCCGCCAAGAACCCTTAGGCTCGGCGGACCAGCATCATCCCGTCGCGCACGGGGAGCAGGACGTTGATCACGCGTGGATCCTGCTGGATCATGTCATTCAGCTTGGCCGTGACTTTGTCCGCCTCGGTTGTCGGGTTCAGGACGCGCCCGCGGCGGATGGCGTTGTCCACGACGATGAAGCCGTTCGGCGCCAGGAGCGGCAGCGAGGCCTCGTAGTAGGCCGGGTACGACTCCTTGTCGGCGTCGATGAACACCAGGTCGAAGGGGCCTTGCAGCGTCTTAACGGTGTCGACGCCGCGCCCCTGGATGATGCGGATCTTGCGCGCGTGCGGCCCCTTGTCGATCCAGCTCTGAGCGAACTTGATGGTCTCCGGATCGAGCTCGCAGCTGATCAGTTCGCCATCCTCGGGTAGGGCCGCGGCCATCATCTGCGCGCTGAGTCCGGCAAAGGTGCCGAACTCCAGGATGCGCTTGGCGCCGACCGCCAGCGCCAGCATCTGCAGCAGCGTGCCCTCGACCTGGCCGGAGAGCATCTGTGCCCGCTCGCCCATTTTCTCCAGGGTCGCGTGCTGCAGCTCCACCAGCAGCGGCGGCAGCGGCGTCGTGTGCTGCTCGCTGTAGGCGTCGATCTCCGGGGAAACGAGGTGCAGCATCAATGGTTCTCCTGTTCGATAAGTTCTTTGATTCGACGCCGGCCCTGGACGACGCCGGCATCGGCGGTGGCGTTGTACTCGACCGCGTCGGGCCGGTCCGTGGCCACCATGATCTCCTGCGCTTCGAGCGCCTCCACGTCCTGCCGCAGCAGGTGCAGCTGCGCCTCCCGCATCGATTCCGGCTCGATGGGCCGGTTGAAGTACACGCCCCAGAAGTAGGTGGTGCTCGTGCGGGTGGCGGGCGTGATGCCGTTCAGCACGCGCGTCTCGAATGACTTGCCATCCACGCGCGATCGCGACCCGCTGGATACCAGGTGGTAGCCGGGCGCGAAGAACTCCTCCATCTGCCAGCGGTCGACCGGGCTCTGCAGCCCCATCGTCTGCGCGTGCAGCGGCGTGAGCTCGACATTGTTCATGGCGCGCTTCACGCGAATCACACGCTCCTCGGTCTCGCACTCGGCCCGGGCGGCCGCGATGTAGCTGGCGCCGATGGTGTCCGCGTGCAGGAAGGTGATGTGCGACAGGTCCAGCAGGTTGTCGTTCATGAGGTCGTAGCGGCAGTTGAGCTGGAGCGTGCCGCTCACGCCGTGCCATTCGGGATCCTCCAGCCAGTGGCAGTCGGGGATCAGCGCCTCGTCCGCTCTTTCGGGCTCTCCCATCCACAGCCAGACCCAGCCTGAGCGCTCGGCCGCCGGGTAGCGGCGAGCCCGCACGCTCGCCGGCACGTGCTCCTGGGATGGGATGTCCAGGCAGGCGCCATCCGGCCCAAAGGTGAAGCCGTGGTAGCCGCACTGCACGTTGTCGCCGCACAACTGCCCGCGCGAAAGCGGATAGCGCCGGTGCGGGCAGCGGTTCCCGAGCGCCACCACCGCGCCGGCTTCCGTCCGGTACAGCACGATCGGCTCGTCCAGCAGCCAGCGCTCCTGCAGCTCGCGTCCAACCTCGTGACTCCACGCGGCGACGTACCACGCGTTCCGCACGTATGGGCTGCTGGCGGCGGTCACGTCGGTAGAATTCTACGGCAATGGTCAGACCGAGTTGTAAGACAATCTTGCGTACCGCTCGATGAAGATTCGGTCCCTCAAGCCAGTGCTCGTCACCTATCCCCACGGCCGGGAGGTGATGTCCTACTTCTTCCTGCGCATCGACAGCGACGACGGCCTGACGGGCTGGGGAGAGGCCTGCGACAGCTACGGCTGCTCCTACGGCACCGTCCTGGCGGCGGTGGTGAACGACGTATACGCGCCGCTGCTGGTCGGCCAGGAGCTGACCGCCGTCGAGCCCTTGGTCGAGCGCCTGCGCATCTTCACCCGCCGCCGGCTTGGCGACCAATGGGTGGCGCCCCAAGCCCGCAGCGCCGTCGAGATCGCCCTTTGGGACGTGGCCGGCCAGGCTGCCGGCCGCTCCGTCAGCTCGCTCATCGGGCGGGTGCACGATCGGGTGCACGTCTACGCCTCGTGGAGCTTCCTGGAGGAGGGCAGCGCCGAATGGCACGCCGACAAGCTGGCGCCGGCCTTCCAGAAGGGCATCCGCATGGTCAAGCTCCGCACCGGCCCGGACTGGCAGGCCGACCTGGCGACGATGGCCGCCCTGCGCCGGCTGCTTCCCTCGGATGTTCAGCTCATGGTGGACGGCAGCGAGACCTACACCCTGCCGACGGCGCTGGAGATCGCCCATCGCCTGCAGGACCTCGGCGTGCTGTGGTTCGAGGAGCCGCTGCCGCAGAACGCCCGCGCCGGCATCGAGGAGCTGGCGAGCAAGTCGCCCGTGGCCATCGCCTACGGCGAGCACCTGTTCGGCCGGGAAGACGCGCTGGACGCCCTCCGCCGCGGCCAGCTCTCGGTGCTCCAGCCGGACGCCTCCACCTGCGGCGGCATCTCCGAGGCCCGCGAGATGGCCAAAGTTGCCCAGCTCTATGGCGCACGCGTCGTGCCGCACATGTCGGCCGGCCCGCTCTCGCTGGCGGCCAACCTGCACCTGGCGGCCACTGTCCCCTCCATCCGCGCCCTCGAGTACGGCCTCAACGGCATTCCCACCCGCGCCGATCTCGGCTCGGGCGCCGACCTGAGCCTTGATGCCGTGGTGGACGGCCAGATCGCGATCCCAGACGCCCCCGGTTTGGGTGTGCGGCTGAACGAGGAGGTCGCCGCGCGCTACCCCTACCAGGCGCCCGGCACGCGTGTCTCGGGTACCACCGGCGGCCTACCGGACCGCTTCGTAGGAGATCGCTGAATGGACCGCATCGGCAGCATCGACGTCCTGACCACGCTGGAGGAGCGCGTCGCGCCCGCGCACACCGCCCTCCTCGTGGTGGACATGCAGAACGACTACTGCTCGCCCGGCGGGGCCAGCGACCGCAACGGCCGCGACGTCTCCTCGGCGCAAGCCATCATCCCACCGATCGCTCGCCTCGTCGCCGCTGCCCGCACCGCCGGCGTGCGCATCGTCTTCCTCAAGTACACCGTCGGCCCCGGCGAAGCCGGCCTGTCCGGCCCGGAGATCATGCGCCGCGGCCGCATCTTCGCCAACGTAGACTCCACCATCAAGGGCACCTGGGGCCACGACATCGTCGACGGCATCGGCTATCTCCCCGACTCGGACCTGGTCATCGAGAAGCGCCGCTTGTCGGCCTTCGTGGGCACCGAGCTGGACCACTACCTCAAGGGCTGGGCCAAGACCGTGGTCGTGACCGGCACCGTCACCCAAGGCTGCGTCGAGACCACCGTCCGAGACGCCGCCTGCTACGACTACTACGTCGCCGTCCCCGCCGACTGCGTCGCCACCACTACCCCCGAGCTCCAGGAAGCGGGCGTAGCCAGCATGCGCAACTTCCTGCGGTATGAGGAGGCGATTACGACCTCCGACCGGCTGCTCGAGATCTGGTCAAGCCGGTAGCTGCGAGCCAGGCTGGTGGCTCCCAGGGGTGGGCAAGAGCGGAGGGCGAACCGCAAAGCGGTGCCTTTAGCCGGAGCGCGGCGCCAGCCGCGTGCAGGCGACAGCGCCGCGTGCGGTTCGCCCGGAGCCGGCCGGGGCGGCTTCGCCAGCAGAGAGACTCATGCTGAAGCAGCAAGCGTCACAGCCGCTGGCAGAGCTTCCTTTATGGAAACTGTTCGCTGCCGACAGCTTGCCCCGCCCGGGGGCTCCGGCGCAATCGCACGCGGCGCTGTCGCCTACGCGCGGCTCTCGCCGCGCTCCGGCTAAAGGCGCCGCTTAGCGAATGCGCCTCCGCTGTGCCCCACCCGATGGGGTACGGCCCAGCCCAGCGCAAGGGGCGAAAGGTCGCCTCGGCGCTGCCGCGCCTAAACCGCTACGCGGCTTTTCAACCCATAGAAGCGCTCGGCGTTTTCGAAGAAGATGGCGCGGCGGCCGGCTTCGTCGAGAGCGGGGTTTTCGAGGACCTCCTCGACTTCGTGCTTGCAGGTCTCGATGTTGACTTCGTGCGGGAAGTCGGACGAGAAGACGAACGCCTGAGGGCCGCGGGAGCTGACGGCGTGCGCCAGGTCAGGCTCCTCACCTTCAACGCCGACGAAGACGCGGCCCTCCCGGACATGGCGGACGATATAGTCTGCCGGCGTCTCGCCGGGCTGGAGGGCCAGCTTGGGATAGTAGGGCGTGAAGGCGCGGTAGGAGCCCTCGAGGCGCTCCAGCGCCATCAGGAACCAGCCGACGCCACCCTCCATGAAGCCGTAGCGTGCGTTCGGGAAGCGGTCGAAGACACCGTTGATGGCCATGCTGGCGAAGGCGATGGTGATGCCGAAGGGGTGGCCCAGCGCGTGGACGGCGGCGAACACGTTCAGGTGGTCGAAGCCCATCCCGCTGTGCGCGCCGCCGTGCACCGCCAGGCAGCAGCCCAGCCGGTCGGCCTCGGCGTAGACCGGCCAGTACATCTTGTCGCCCAGGTGCGACCTGAGGCCGGTAGACGGCAGCAGCGCCCCGACCATTCCCTGCTGCTGCACCGCGCGGCGCAGCTCCTCGACTGAGGCTTCCGGATCCTGCAGCGGGATCAGGGCGATGCCCTTCAGCCGATCGTCGCGCTTGAGATAGGTCTCGTACAGCCAATCGTTGTAGGCGCGCGCGGTGCCGATCGCCAGCTCGACGTCGATCATCTTGCCAAAGGCCAGGCCGGCGGTGGGGTACAGGACGGCCGCGTCGAAGCCGAGCTCGTCCAGGAAGCGCACCCAGCCCTCGGGGCCGGGGTTGGTGAATGCGCCCGGCGGGTTGGTGTCCAGGCTGTTGTGCATGTGGTCCAGCTTCGGGAACACGCCCTGCGTGCGCGTGGTGGTGTTGTCCTTCCACTCAGAAGGCAGGTAGGCCTTGATGCCCTCGATGTCTTCGATGACGTGGCCGTCGCCGTCGATCATGCGCTCGATGCCTGGGATCGCCATGCGGGATGCCTCCTGCGGCCTGGCAGCGGCGGGCCTACGCCCGCTCACTATCGTGGTACACTGCCAAGCAAGATTGTCTAGCAATTATGGTAGTTGATGTGGGCGAAGAAGCGGCTGCATCCAGCCGCTTCGAGCGCGCCTACCGCTGTTTGCGCGATTCGATCACAGACGGCACCTACCGTCCCAACCAGCGCCTGACGGAGACGGACCTGGCCAGCGCCCTGGGCGTCAGCCGGCCCACGGTGCGGGCCATCCTGGTGCGCCTCGAGCAGGAGGGGCTGGTCGTCCTCGAGCCCAATCGAGGCGCCTCGGTGCGGTCGTTCGATATCGCCGACGCCGTGCGGACGCTGCGTCTCCGCGAGGTGCTGGAAGGCCTGAGCGCCGCCCTCGCCGCCGAGCTGGCCACGCCCGAAGAAGTGGACGCCATGAGCGAGGTGCTGCTGGAGATGGAGGAAAAGGTCGAGGCTACCGATCTGCTCGGGTACTCCTCTCTGAACGCCAAGCTCCATCGCACCATCTTGAACGCTGCGCGCGACGAGCAGCTTCGCAAGGTCCTCTGGTCGCTGCACTACGCGCTCATCCGCTACCAGTACCGCACCGTCCTGGTGCCCGGCCGCAAGGACGACTCCCTGAGCGAGCATCGCCAGATCGTAGAGCGCATCCGCGCCCACGACTCCGCCGGCGCCGAAGCAGCCATGCGCCGGCACGTCGGCCACGTCCGCGAGACCCTCCAAGCCTCCGCCGAGCTCCTGGCCTGAGGCCTCTCGCGATGGCATAGGCGTTGCGACTCTGCCAATCGTGGAAAGAGCGGCAACAGGCGCGGGAATCATCCTGCGCGTCGTGGCTATCCTCATGGTCCTGCTGATCCTGGTCGTCGCCGGCTTCCTGGTCTACTCTCGCGTCGCCGGATAACTGGCCTGGTTCGTGCGCCCACGCCGGCATGCGGCATTGGGGTTCGTTTCCGGCAGTTTCTTCGGCTGTTCTTGCGCTTGTCCTGCTGACGGCAGCAGGCTGCAGCGGAACGACCACTGGCGGCTCGGCCTCGTCCTCTTCGTCTCCGGCGCCGTCCTCCGCAGCTGCTCCGAGCAGGTCACGCCCGGCGGCAAGCGCGGCCGCTCCCAGCCCGTCCTACGGACTTGGCCCCACGGGGAGCATCAGCGCCACGAGCTCGGCCGACATGACCGTGGGCGACTACACCGCCTTCAAGGACAGCTTCGGCCGGGTGCGGGTCGCCGGCTACCTGGTGAACAATGGCCAGCAGCCTGTCGGGCACGTCGAGGCTATGGTCGAGCTCAAGGACAGCGGGGGCCGGACGCTCCAGCAGGAGCACTCCATCTACACGCGGAACATCGTGCCCCCTGGCCAGCGATCGCCGTTCCTCGCGGTCTTCCTGGGCCCGCCGCCAGACTGGGTTCGGGCCGACGTCCAGGTGCAGGCCCAACCGGAACAGCTGACGCCGGAACAATCGGCCATCCTGAACTCCGTTCAGACGGAGGACGTGAAGCCCAGCGAGAATGGGCAGGGCTTCGCAGTAGCCGGCCAGGTCAAGAACGGCTGGTCCACGCCGGTCACCGACGTCAGCGTCCTCGGCATTCTGTACGACGCCACCGGCAAGCCGCTGGACGTTCGCGAGGGGCCCTCGATGTTCGAGCAGCTCCAGCCCGGCAAGACGCTCTCGTTCAGCTTCGAGTTCTACAACTCGCAATCCAGGCCGGCCGATCAGTTGAAGTACGACCTCTACGTGGACGCCTCGCCCGCATAGACCCGGTTGGCAATCAGGCTGGTCAGATGGCAACCGTTGTGCTTGCCTAAGCCCCCCGCTGGCTATTCGTGCTCTGAGGGTTCGGCGGCCTCGTCGGGATGGACCATCTCCGCGACCTTCTCGCCAACGCTCGGCAGGAACCCGCCGGGGCTGGCGTCGAACGACGACTCGTCGAGCATGTCCTTCACGATGGTGAGGGCGATGCGCTTGCGGTTGGGCGTGCCCTTGCGCAGCGCGTCGGCCATGTTCTTGGCCTGCTTCTGCTTGACCCTGGCCGGCATGGGCGGCTCATGCGCATCCACCACGGCCTCGACGATCACGGGGCCATCCCAACTGAGCGCCTCCCGAAGCTGATCGCCGCACCTGCCCGGATCCTCGATGTGCACGCCTCGCGCGCCACAGGCTTCCGCGAACTTCACGAAGTCGATTGGCGCCAGGTTCACACCGTACTCGGGGTTGCCCAGGAAGACCATCTGCTCCCACTTGATGAGCCCCAGCGTGTTGTTCTTCACGACCACCACCTTGATCGGCAGCTTGTGCTGCACGCAGGTCAGGAAGTCCCCCAGCTGCATCGTCAGGCTGCCATCGCCGGTGAAGGCTACGACCTGGCGGCCGGGGAACGCGGCCTGCGCGCCGATGGCATACGGCAGGGCGGCGGCCATGCTGCAGTTGGTGCCGCTGAACGAGAACTGCTGGCCCCTGCGGAGCTTGATCTGGCGGGCGGCCCAGGTGGTGACCGTGCCCGAGTCGCCGCAGATGATGGCGTCGTCCGCCAGGTGCGGCCAGAGCTGCCAGGCCGGCACCTGCGGGCGCATCGGCGTTTCGGTGCGCGTGCCGCGCTCCTCCATGAGCGCCCACCACTCCTGCATGCCCTGCTGCGCCTGCTCCAGGAAGGCGCGGTCGTCGTTGCGCGGCAGCTTCGGCAGGAGCTCATGGAGGGTGGCCTTGGCGTCGCCGGCCAGGCCGAGCTGCACGGGGCAGCGCAGGCCGATGCGCTCCGGCTTGTCGTCGATCTGGACGATCGTAGCCTGGCCGGGCTTGGGATAGAACTCGATGTACGGCATGGTGCTGCCGACAACCAGCAGCGCCTCGCACTCCTCCAGCGCCACCTCCGACGGCAGCGTGCCCACCAGGCCGATGCTGCCTGTCGTATAGGGGCTGTCGTCCGGGACGCAGTCCTTACCGAGCATGGCCTTGACGATGGGCGCGCCGAGCTTCTCGGCCAGCTCCTCCAACTCGGCGCCCGCGCCTCGCGCGCCCGCGCCGGCCAGGATCGCCACCTTGCGCTTGCCCTTCAGGAGCTCGGCCGCGGCCTCCAGCTCCTCGGCGCGCGGCACGCGGATGGGCGGGCGCCAGGCGGTGGACGTGTGGCCCTGGACGTTGCGCGGCGAGCGGTTGCCGCTGCCCGCCTCAGCCGCCTGAAAGTCGATCGGGAAGCCGATGTGGGCCGGGCCACGCTGGCCGAGGGCCGAGCGGCAGGCCAGGTCCACCACGTTCTGGACGTGCTCCGGGCCCATGATCCGCTCGTTGTAGACGGCGATGCTGCTGAACAGGTGGTCGGTGTCGAAGTCCTGCAGGTAGCTCGTGCCGATCAGGTCGTGGTAGCTCATGCCGCTAATGGCCAGCAGCGGCGCCTGCTCCATGCGCGAGTCCAGCAGGCCATTCAGCATATGGATCGCGCCCGGCGCGGCCGTGGAAAAGCACACGCCCAGCCGGCCGGTGAACTTCGCGTACCCGACCGTGGCCATGGCGCCCACCTCCTCGTGGCGGACGTGGATGTAGCGCAGCCGGTCCTTGGCCTTGTGCAGCGCCTCCATGAAGCCGTTGATGCCGTCGCCCGGCAGGCCGAAGATCGTGTCCACGCCCCAGTCGATGAGCCGCTCGACCATCACGTCAGCCGCTGTCTGTGCCATTGTCGTTCCTCCTTCTTGGTCATGCCGAGCGACGAGCGAAGCATCCCCGCCTCCACCGCCAGGGGACCCTTCGCTCGACGCTCAGGGTGACAGCCGGTAGTCACGACCGGCCGTTCATGCGGCGCCGTAACGCTGCTCCGCCGGCCACGGCCAGGCCCACGCCCGCCGCCACGGCTCCGGCTTTGCGCCAGTCCGGCTCGGCGGCCACATCCTCGCGAATGACCGGCCCGCTCGGCTGCCGCAGGGCCAGCCGCAGCACCTGCGCCAGGTGCAGCGCCCTGCGGCTCGTACCCTGCGCGATCTGCTCGCGACAGCTGAAGCCGTCGGCGACGATCAGCGTCTCATCGCCCGCCTGCTCGACCGCCGGAAACAGCACCCGCTCGCCGCATTTTTGGGATACCTCGTAGTGCTCGCCGGCCTCGAAGCCGAACGAGCCCGCCATGCCGCAGCAGCCCGAGTCCAGCACCTCGAAGTGCAGCCCCATCCTGGACATCAGCTCCTGGTCGTGCTTCATGGTGACGATGGCCTTCTGGTGGCAGTGGCCGTGGACCACAGCCCGGCGCTCGAGCTTGGGCAGCGTGTAGCCGGGCAGCCGCGTCATCAGGAATTCGCCCAGCAGGAAGGACTGCTCAGACAGTCGGCGGGCATCCTCGTCGAACGGGAACATGCCCGGCAGCTCGTCGCGGAACACCGCCAGGCAGCTCGGCTCCAGGACCACCACCGGCGTGCCGGCGCGGATGTCGTCCTTCAAGGCGGCGAGGTTCTGCTCCAGCAGCCGTTTGGCCAGCGGGAGGAAGCCGTAATCGTAGAGCGGACGGCCACAGCAGAGCGATTGCTCCGGGACGGCCACGCGACAGCCGGCGCTCTCCAGGACCTCGACGGCGGCTCTGGCGGTGTCCGGATGGAAGTGGTTGTTGAAGGTATCGGCCCACAGGATGACGCGCTGGCCATGCGCCGCCTGGGCCTCGCCGCGCCGCCGCCACCAGTCTCGGAAGGTCTCCGCGGCGAAGCGCGGCATCTGGCGGCGCCGATCGACCCCGGCCAGGCTCTTGGTGACGGACGCAAGCAGCGGCATGTGCGCAACGAGGTTCACCAGGCCGGGAGCCTTCGACGCGAGCCGCGCCCACCAGTAGATCAGGCCCATGGCGTAGGCCGACCGCGGGCGCAGGCGCCCTTTGTAGTAGTGCGCCAGGAACTCGGCCTTGTAGGTGGCCATGTCGACCTGGACCGGGCAGTCGCCTTTGCAGCCCTTGCAGGCCAGGCACAGGTCGAGCGCCTGCTTGACCTCTTCGCTGCGCCAGCCGTCGGTTACGGTCATGTCCGGGCGCTCGCCGTCCGCCAGGATCATCTCGAAGAGCAGGCGCGCCCGGCCGCGGGTGGAGTGCATCTCCTCGCCCGTGACCATGTAGCTGGGGCACATCGTCCCGCCCTCGTGGCGCCGGCACTTGCCGACGCCGATGCAGCGCAGCTGGGATCGGGCGAAGCTGCCGCGGTCGTCCGGGTAGCCGAAATAGGTCGCGGGGTGCTTGGGCTTGTAGTCCGTCCCGAGGCGGAGGTTCTGGTCCATGCGGTAGGGGTGGACCAGCTTGCCCGGGTTCATCTTGTTGTCGGGATCCCAGATGGCCTTGAACTCATTGAACGCCTGCACGAGCTCGTGCCCAAACATCTTGGGCAGCAGCTCGGCATGCGCCTGGCCATCGCCGTGCTCGCCCGAGAGCGAGCCGCCGTAGCTGCACACCAGGTCGGCGGCTTCTTCCATGAAGCGGCGAAAGTCCTTGATGCCCTGCGCCGTCTGAAGCTCGAACGGTATGCGGACGTGGACGCAGCCCTGGCCGAAGTGGCCGAACAATGAGACGTCGTACTCGTGCTTGCCGCACAAGTCCCGAAACTCGCGGAGATACGGGCCCAGCTTCTCGGGCGCGACCGCGGCATCCTCCCACGCCGGCCAGACCAGCGGCTCGCCCGGCACGTCGGAGACTGCGCCCACCGCCGACTCACGCACGCCCCAGATGGCCTTGGCGTCGCCCGACTGCGCGTCGCCCCGGAAGACCTTCATGTGCGGCCAGTCGCCGTTGCGGCCGAGGCGCTGCATGAGCTCGCGAGCGCGGTCCTCGGCCTCCCCGGCGGTGCCGGCGCCGAACTCCGCCAGCAGCCAGCCGCCCGCATCCGGCAGCAGCTTGAGCGCGTCGACCTCCAGGCCCTTCTTCTTCATGCCCTCGACCATCCGGCCGTCGAAGGCTTCCAGCCCGCAGGGGTGGTGCTCCATGATCTCGCACACGTGGTCGGCTGCGTGGTAGGCGTCCGGGTAGCCGATGACCAGCAGGGCCCGCTCAGCCGGCCAGTCGATCAGCCGCATGGTCGCGCCCAGCACCGTGACGCACGTGCCTTCGGTGCCGCACAGCGCACGGGCGACGTTGAAGCCGTTCTCGGGCAGCAGCTCGTCCAGGTTGTAGCCTGAGACGCGGCGCGGAATGCGCGGGAAGCGCTCGCGCACGAGGTCCGCGTAGCGGTCCCGCAGGTCGCGCAGGCGGCGGTAGATGTCGCCTCGACGGCCGCCGGCGCCGATGATCGCCTCCAGCTCGTCGTCGCTGGTGGGCCCGACGCGAAGGCGCAGGCCGTCGTAGGTGAGGACCTCCAGCTCCTGCACGTTATCCGACGTGCGGCCGCCCATCACCGAATGGACGCCGCAGGAGTTGTTGCCGGCCTGGCCGCCCATGGTCGAGTGGTTGTGGGTGGCCGGGTCGGGCGCGAAGGTCAGGCCGTGAGGCCGGGCCCCTGCGCGAAGCTGGTCGCAGACGGCGCCCGGCTCGACCTGGCCCGTCCGCTGTCGGGGGTCCACGCAGAGCACGTGATTGACGTACTTCGAGAAGTCCAACACCAGAGCAGCATTGACGCACTGCCCTTCCAGGCTGGTCCCACCGCCGCGGGGCAGCACGGGCACGCCATGCTCGCGCGCGATGGCCACCGCCTGGACGGCATCGTCCACGTCCCGCGGAAGGACCACGCCGATGGGCACCTGGCGGTAAATGGAGCCGTCCGCGGAGTACAGCGCCCGGCTGCCGGCGTCGAACCGTACCTCACCCCTGATCGCCTCCCGGAGCTCCCGCTCTAACGGCTCCATCCCGACGCGCGCGGCTGCAAGATGAGGGCCACATTGCTTCGCCGCATTGGCCTACCATTGGGTGCGCGGCAACAGATGGTCCGCGTAGGAGGCAGGGCATGAACACGATCTGGCTGGACTTGCTGGGCGCGCAGGTGCGCTTTGTGGGCAAGAAGTACCGCACGCGGATCATCGAGGCAGGCTCGGGCGAGCCGCTGCTCATGATCCACGGCATCGGCGGGCACGCCGAGGCGTACAGCCGCAACATCCGGCCGCTGTCGCAGTACTGCCGGCCGATCGCCATGGACATGGCCTGGCATGGCCTGTCCTGCAAGCCGCCGTTCCAGGACACCATGCCGGTGTTCTGCGAGCAGATCCTGGACGTGATGGACGACCTCGGGCTGGACAAGGTGAGCATCGAGGGCGAGTCGATGGGCGGGCACATCGCCATGTACTTCGGCCTGCACTACCCGGACAAGGTCAACAAGCTCATCCTGAACACGGCCGCCGGCGTGCAGTACGACGAAGGCACGGTGCAGATGGACCCGGCCAAGGGCCGCGATCTGCTGCGCCAGCGCTCGCTGGACGCGGTCAACAACCCGACGGCGGAGACCATACGCAAGCGACTCGAATGGCTGATGGCCAAGCCCGACCGGGTCACGGACGAGCTGGTGGCGCTGCGGATGGCCATCTACTCAGAGCCGGAAACGCGGCGCTCGCTCACGGACGTGTTCAACTACGCCTTCGGCTCGCCGGATTCGGCCAAATACCAGCTCAAGCCGGCCGATCTCAAGAACCTGAAGCCGCCGGTCCTGGTGCTGTGGAGCGACGAGAACCCCGGCAGCGGGGAAAACGTAGGCCAGCGCCTGGCCTCGCTCATCCCGGGCGCCGAGTTCTACTGCATGGTGGACGCCGCCCACTGGCCGCAGTGGGAACACCCCGAGGACCACGACCAGCGGGTGCTGCAATTCCTGGGCGTGCGCGGCTAGCGGGTCGAGGAGGACGGATGAAGGGCTTCGCAACAATCCTGGCGGCCGCGCTGGCCGCCTTGACCGCCGCGGCTTGCGGCGGGACACAGGCGTCTAGCCAGCCAGCTGGAGGCAGCCAGGCGGCAGCGGCGAGCCAGCCGGCAGACTGGGCGCAGATCGAGGCGGCAGCCAACAAGGAAGGGAGCGTCACGGTGTATGCGCTCAGCACCATTCCCTCCGACCAGCTGGACCGCTTCCGGTCGGTGTGGGCCCAGAGCTATCCCAACATCAAGGTCGAGATGACGACGGGCTTGCTGCCTTCGGACGTGGTGGCCAAGGTCTCGGCCGAACAGGATGCCAAGGCCTACAACGCCGACGTTGCCCAGCTCGGAGGCACCACCGGGCGCCAGCTGGACAAGCTGGGCGACCTCGCGGGCTTCCTGCCCCCCGCCATCCAGGACAAGAGCGTGAAATGGCGGGTGGATCCCGTGCAGGACGTGGGGCACAAAGGCGCGCTGCTGGCGGGCACGCTCACCTACGTGCCCATCTGGGTGAACACCAAGCTGGTGCAGCCGGCTGAGGAGCCGCATAACCACATGGACGTGACCAACCCGCGCTGGCAGGGGAAGATCATCTGGCAGCAGCCCTGGGCCAGCGGCTTCGGCTGGAACGAGTACTACCTCTCGAAGAAGTACTACGGCCAGGAGTGGGTCACGAAGATGCAGGCCCAGAAGCCGGTAACGGGCGCGAACTCCAACGACGAGATCAACCAGCTGGCTCGGGGCGAATACGCCATCGGCCTGGCTCTGCCCGGCGGCGACCTGGCCACCCGCCTCATCAATGCCGGCCAGCCCCTCAAGGCGATCTGGCCCGACGACTTCACCTACGGCTCGGCTAACGGCTTCAGCGCTCTCAACCATGCGCCGCACCCGAACGCCGCCAAGGTGTTCGTCAACTGGTGGCTGACGGAAAACGGCCAGCGCTTCCTGGCCGACCTCGGCCAGTTCCCCAACCGGGCCGACGTCTCGCCCAAAGAGGACTGGATGAAGGGCGCCGACCACCCCAAGGAGTTCTGGTACGCCACGGCCGCCGACGATGCCATCGCCGAGCAGATGCAGAAGGAAGCCGCGAGCTACTTCAAGACGTGAGCCCTGGGCGGAGCCTAATGGCCGCCGAAGACGACGTAACCCTCGCGCCGTAAGCGCTCCGCCAGGTCGGCCTCGGCCCGTTCGGCCAGGGGGCGCGTGCGGATGGGGTTGAGGGCGGCGAAAAGGTCAGGCCGCAGCCGCTCGCCGTACCGGCGGACGACCGAGGCCGCCTTATAGCCGGTGAGGTGCTGCGAGAACCGCTCGGCGGGATAGAGGGCGCTCTGGCCGACGTAGACGGCCGGCGTTCCCGCCGCCTCGTTCAGCTCCACCACGTACACGTAGTACACGCCGGCCGGCCAGTGGCGGCAGCGGTAGCAGCGCCAGCCGGTGATGCGCACCACTCCCGCCGCCGCTCTCGCCACGAGCGGCTCGCCGCAGCCGCCGCAGCGATCGCACTGGCCGCGCTCGACGTCGCCGTCGCGCAGAGCGGCCATCAGGTTCTTGCGCACCACTGCTCGTAAACGAACACGCCGCCCTCGGCGTCATGCTCGAAAGGCGGCGCGTCCAAGTTCCGTTAGGAGCGCGGTCCTCGCGGCGGACCGCCCGGACCTCCGGGCCCGCCGCCGCCCACGCCCACGCCCACGGGCGCAGGCGTGGCGTTGGGGTTCACTCCCAGGGTCACCGCGGCCATGTAGCCGTCGGCGACGGAGCCGGGCTTCAGGGGCGTGAGGCTGGCGATGCAGCTGCTGCCGTTCTCGTTGTCGAATACGCCATCCTGCGACTGGAGGGTCCGGCGCCCGGTGTGGCTGCTGTAGGGGGCGAGCTTGTAGACCTGGTTGCTCACATCCTCGGCGAAAAACATCTGCCCGGTGTGGGCCACGTGGCCGCCGTTGTAGACGGTGGCCGCCGTCCCGCCGATGTGAACCTTCATATGGATGTGCACCGCCCGGCCCTGATACCAGCCGGGATAGATGGTGTTGAACTCGACGGCGCCGCTGGCATCCGTGAGCTGCGTGCCGCGCAGGAACAGCTGGTCGCCCGAGCCGCTGGAGTAGTTGCCCGTGGCGTCGGCGTGCCAGATGTCCACAGAGGCATTGGCCAGCGGCTTGCAGCTCGTGGAGTCCTGCACCGTCAGCCGCAGCCGCAGCGGCACACCCGCCTTGCCGTTGGTCACGTCCTGCCGGATCATCTGCCCGGCGACGTAGAAGGGCCCCTCCTCCTGCTCCGGCGTCAAGCTGCAAGCCGCGGCCGTGCCAGCCGAGCTCGCCGCGTTCGAAGTCCCCGCGGCTGTGGAGCCGGAGTTACCCGAAGCCCCAGCGCTGGAAGCGCCGGTTCCCGCTGCGGCCGCCGAGCCAGACTGCGAGCCTGCCGAGCCGGCGCCACCTGAGGCGCCAGAGCTAGAACCGCCGCTTCCTGCTGCACCGGCCATCGAGCCGGAGCCGCTGACGCCCGAGGGGGAGCCGATCGAGCCGGCGGGCTGCGAAGAGCCGGTCAGGCCTGAGGCGGCGGAGCCGCACGCTGCCAGCAGGGCTGCCGCCGGGACAGCCAGGGCGCCCAACCGCAGGAAGCCGCGGCGCGTGAGCGGGAATTGTTCCGTCATCCTGAGCCCCTCCTAGGCCGCGGCGCTCAGCGCCACGTTACTGAAGTCCAGCTCCAACGTCCCGGCATCCTGCACGCTCAGCACAGGGCCGGCCTTGGGCAGCGACATCCCGAACTCGGTGATCGTGAACGGCGCGGTGGCCTTGCCGCTGATCTGGCTGCCGTCGAACTGCGCCTCGACCGTCCAGGTCACGGGCTTGGTCACGCCGTGGACCGTCAGGTTGCCGTCAAGCTGGAAGGTCAGGCTGCCGGACGTAGGCAGCGCAGCGGGCAAGCCGCTCACGCCAGTCGGCGTGAACACCGCGTCCGGATACTGCGACGTCTGGAGGGTGTTGCGCTTGATGAAGTTGTCGCGCATCGATTCGTCGCTGGCCAGGGATGATAGGTCGACCGTGATCTTCGAGGCTGACCCGTCGAGCTGGCTATCGGACGTGAGCACGATGCTGCCCTGCACGCCCGTGGTCGAGCCGACCGCCACGTTGGGCAGGTTGCGCCCGGCCAGCTGCTCCTGCGTCTGGTACTCGGCCTTGCTGTTGCCGGAGTCGAACGTCAGCGCCACCGTGCCGGCCGCCGCCGGCGCCGAGGAAGCGCTCGTCTGGGATGTGGACGACGGCGCCTGCTGCGCCGTCTGGACGGCGGTGGCGGGCTCGGTGAGCTTGGCCGCGGGCGCCAGGGATGGCCGGCCGCAGGCGGCGGCTGCCAGCATCATCGCGGCCGAAGCCGTGGCCAGGGCCGCCTTCGAATAACGTGAACGGAACATCGTCCTGCTCCTGGTGTGGGATTCCGGCCACAGCCGGTTGTGTTCTTTCACAACCTCAGGCTATGGCCGCAACCTCACGAAATCCGGAGAGCAATCTGGGAGATGTCCGGGAATCTCCTGAGAGGCAGATAAGAGCCTAGACGGGCATCGTGCCCGGCCCGCGCAGCTCCACTTCCTCGCCGTCCGGGCCGCGGAACACGCACCGCAGCCAGCCCTCTTCGGCCGGGATGCGCGGCGCCGTCTTGTGCGGCGCGCGGCTCACCGGCACGCCCTCGTCCACCAGACGCTTGTACTCGGCGTCGAAGTCGTCGGCGACGAAGCAGAAGTGGAAGCCGCTGCCCATGTGGTGCTCGGGGATGTGCATCAGCTCCACCACGCCCTGCGGCGAGCGCAGGTAGGCGATGGCCTTCATATGCGGCGCCGGCGGCGGCTGGGTGAAGTAATGGTCCATGCCGAAGTGCCTCGAGTAGAAGTCGATGGAGCGCTGCAGGTCGGCCACGCTGATGGCCACGTGATCGAGCCGTTGAATCATGACGACATGGTAGGCTGCCGCGCATGAAACGGCCTCACCGTCTGCACCACGCCGCCTGGGTCACGCGCGATCAGGAAGCCACGCGCCACTTCTACGAGGACGTGATCGGCCTGCCGCTGGTGGCCACCTGGGCCGAGCAGCGGCCCGACGGCAGCACCTTCTGCCACACCTTCTTCGAATTCGAGGACGGCGGCGCGCTGGCCTTCTTCCAGCACGACGACCAGGACGTGCGGCCCATCGAGCTGAAGTCGCCCGGCCACCTGGCGTTCGAGTGCGATGCCGAAACACAGGAGGGCATCCGTCAGCGGCTGGAGGCCGCCGGCTACGCGTCACACGTGACCGATCACGGCTACTGCGTCTCGCTTTACGTGGACGATCCCAACAACCTGCGTCTCGAATTCACGGTAGATCATCCTGAGATCGAGCGCATCATGGCCGGGCAGGCGACGTCCGCGCACGAGACGCTGCGCCGCTGGCTGGCCGGGGATCACACACCCAACAACGACATCCGGCCGCACTGAACCCGTCCGAGGGCTGGCACGTTGCGTGCTGGTACGTTCTCCTGGCTTTTTCACCAATCAACCAGGAGGTATGGCCTCAATGCACCATGCACGAAATCTCGCTCTAGGACTCCTCGCTTCCGGCTCCTTGCTGGCGATGGCCGCCTGCGGCGGCACCGTCACCACGACCAGCAGCTCCGGCAGCGCCACGGCTTCGATCGCCGTGAACACCTCGGCTTCGGCCAAGCCGGCCGGCGCAGCCGCCAGCGGCGTGGCCGGCGGAACGGCCGCGTCCAAGCCCGCGGCGGCAGCCTCTGGCGTCGGCGGGACAACCGGGACCACCGGCACGACCGGCACGGCGGCGTCGAAGCCGGCAGCCGCTTCCGGCGGCGCCCTCGGCGCTTCGAGCGCAGCCAAGCCTGCTGCTTCCTAGCCTCGCCTAACAAAGAAGGGCCGGGACCCGTTCAGTCCCGGCCCTTCTTGATGTTTCCTGACTCTAGAACGCGGCGCGCCGCCCACGGCCGCCGCCGGCGCTCGGCGCATTATCCGTCCGCGTGATGGTGAACCCCGAACCGTCGCTGGTGATGGCCGATGGCGTCGCCAGCGGTTGGGCGCTGCCGTTGATCATCGTGATCGGGCTGGCGCCCGCTTCGGAGAGGTTCATCGCCTTGCCGTCCTTCACCGTCGAGGCGTTGCTGAAGGTGACCTTCCCGAAGTTGTCGATGGGCAGCACCCCGCCACGCCCGCCGCTCGGCGCCTCCTCGATCCACTCCGCCGACGAGTTGGAGGACTGGTACTGCACGGTCTTGTCGTAGGTCGCGCCGGTGGTGTTGTTCTTGAAGGAAATGGACCACGTTCCTGGCTGCTGCTGCTTAATCGAGACCGTCACCGAATCGCCGCCGTGGACCGGCAGCGGAACGGGGTGCGAGTACTGCGGCAGCATCTCGATCCAGGCGTCGTACTGGATGCGGCCGGAGCTGAGGACCGTCTCCTCGGTGCCGGCCTGAATCAGGTCGCGGCTGCGCTCGCCGCCGATGCCCACCCAGGCCGCGTCGGCGCCCAGCGAGCCGCCGGTGGCCGGCTCGGGCACGTTCCAGGTGCCCTCCACTTCGGTGAATGAGCCGCCACTGGCCGCGTAGCCGGACCAGTTGGCCGACTGGCCGCGTCCGCGCGGCGCGACCGACTGCGGCGGTACCTGCGGAGAAGGTGAAGCCGAGCCCGTACCGGGAGCGGTCGAGCCAGGACCGGGGATCAGGTCTTCGTCCGGATGATCGTCGGACTGGATCTTCCAGGCGCCGTTCTGCTGCACCAGGGTGTAGACGTTGCGGTCGCTCACCTGGTCGGTGCTGCCGTCGTTGTAAGTCGTCTGCCAGGTCTCGGTGGTGTTGGCCGTGGCGTTATCGCCGTTCACGCTGATCTGGCCCCATTGCAGACCCACGAGCTTGATGGCGGTCACCCCCGAGTCCAGCATGTCCTGGTTGGTCTGGGCCATGTCCTGGTAGTAGCCGTCGGTGGAGGTGTCCTTCATCACCGACGAGTCCTTGTTGGCGATGGCCTGCTCCTGCTCGGAGTTGCCCTTCAGGATCACCTGCTGGATGGCTGCCTGCGGCGAGCCGGCCGGCGCGTTGACGGCCGGCGACGGGGCGGGCGCAGCAGAGCCGCGTGGCGCGCGGGATGCCGCTGGAGCGCGGGAACCGGCCGGCCGTCGTGAGGCCGCGGGCTGGCCCGACGCCGCCGGCTGGCTGGACGCCGAGGACGAGCTCTCCTGGTCGTCCGGATGGTCGTCCTTGTCGATCTTCCAGGCGCCGTTCTGCTGCACCAGGGTGTAGACGTTGCGGTCTTTGGACTGGTCGGTGGTGCCGTCGGCGTAGTCGGTCTGCCAGGTCTCGAAGGTCGTCGCCGTCGCGGTGTTGCCGTTCACGGTGATGGAGCCCCAATCGAGGCCAATCAGCTTGATGCTCTTCACCCCGGCGTCGCGCATGTCCTGGTTGTCCTGGGCCAGCTGCTGGTAGTAGCTGTCCGTCGAGGTGTCCTTCATCACGGAGGAGTCGCCGGTGGCGATGGCCTGCTCCTGCTCGAAGTTCCCCCTCTGGATCACCAGCTGGATGGCCGACTGCACGGCCGGGCTTGGCGCGCCGCCTCGATTGAGGAACGGCAGCGGCGGCAGATGAGTTTGAATCTCGTGCTCGGCCTGACTCACCGCGGGTGGCGTCGAGCAGGCGGCCAGCGAAAGACAGACAAGGCTGATGAGAACTGCACGAAGCGTCGTTGCTTTCACGGTTTCACGCTACCAACCAGACATGAGCGGTTGTTAAGTCTATGCTCAGTTGCTGTTAAGAGCTTGCGCAAAACCTAGCATGCAGCAGGCCAAGTTTCGTCCTGTGGGTCAGGAGTTGACGCTGGCGAGCTCGGCGGCTTCAGGCGCGCCGGACTGAGCCCGTTGGGCGGGCAGCGCCACCACGAAGGTGCTGCCCTGGCCGGGCACCGACTCGGCCCACAATCGTCCGCCGCAGCGGCGGACGATCTCGCGGCAGATCGAGAGGCCCAGGCCGATGCCGCGCGGCTTGCCAGTGGACACCGTCCCACCCTGGTGGAAACGATCGAAGATGCGCTCGAGGTCCTCGGCCGGGATGCCCACGCCGGAGTCCTCGACCGACATCCAGATCTCGTCGCCCACGACCCGCGCGCCGACGGTGATGCCGCCGCTGTCGGTGAACTTGATGGCGTTGTCGAGCAGGTTGTTGAGCACCTGCCTCAGCCGGTCGGCGTCGGTAGACACCGGCGGCAGACCCGGCTCCAACCGGGCGGTGATCGACAGCTCGTGCTCTCGCGCGAGCGGGGTGTAGACGCGGATCGAGTCCTCGATCAGCGGCGCCAGGTCAAACGTGCTCACGTTCCAGGCAACCTTGCCGGATTCGATCGTCGCCAGGTCCAGCACCTCGTTCAGCAGCCGCGTCAGCCGCTCGCTTTCGGTGTTGATGATCTCCAGGAACTCGCGCCGCACGCTGGCGTCGTCGTACTCCAGCAGCATCTCCGAATACGATCGGATGGACGACAGCGGGGTCCGCAGCTCGTGGCTCACGGTCGCGATCACCGAGTCCTTGGTGCGGGCAGCCGTCCTCTCCGCGGTTACGTCGCGCACCAGGATGCCATAGGCCGGGTCGGCTCCTTCCATGGGTACGAGGTAGACGTCGAAGGTCAGGTCGCGCGGCGGGATGCCTGGCATGCTCAACTCGAAGGACGGCGAGCCCGCCAGCATCAGCCGGATGTGCTGCCAGTCCGGCAGGGCATCGGAGCCCAGCTTCGCGGTGGCCCGGAGGCCGTTCAGCAGGTCGTCCACGTGGCTGCCGACCACGGCCTTGGGCTCGACGTCGAGCAGGCTGCTCGCGCGAGCGCTGCAGTAGCTCACCCGGCCATCTCCTTCGACCATGATCACACCCTGGCTCATGCTCGTGAGCATGCCTGCGAGCGTGGCCTTCTCGCGCTCCAGCTCCTCGATGAGCTGGTTGCGCTCGGCCTCCGCCCGCCGGCGATCGGCGCTCCGCTGCTGGAGCGAGCTGGCCATCTCGTCGAAGGCCCGGCCGAGCTGGCCGAGCTCGCCTTCGTCGCCCTCGATGCCGCTGCGGGCCTGCAGGTCGCCGGCCGCCACTCGGCGCGAGGCCGCTACCAGGGCCTGCACGCGCCTCAGCAGGAACAGGTCGCTTCCGAACCAGGCAGCGATGAGCGCCAGCGCGGCCACTACGGCCAGGCCAATGAGGTTCTCCTTCAGCTCGTTGTTCGCGTCGGCCGAGGCTGTGGCGGTGGGCATGGCCACGCTGACGAAGACATCGTCATCCGGGTTGTTGGCGCCGCCCATGGCCGTGAAGCCGTAGATCCGATCGACGCCTTCGGCTCCGACGCCCTGTCCCGAGCCTTCGCGCTCGCCACGGACCACCCGCGACGTCACCAGCCCCGAGTCGGCGAGATTCTTGCCCACCCACTTCTCCGGCTCCGGAAAGCGGATCAGCAGCTGGCCAGTGCGATCGACGACGGCTACCAGGGAGCCGGGCGGCAGCTGTACTTGCGCGCCAAACTCATTGAGCCACGTGAGGTCGATGCCGGCATGGAGGACGACCACGACGTTGCCGCTCGCGTCCAGCACCGGCAAGCCGGTGAGCAGCGTGGCTTTGCCGCTGATGCGGCCCACGACGTACTCGGCGTAGGAGAACTGCTTGGTCTGCAATGCCCGCTGGAAGAACTTGCGGTCGCCCTCGGTCGCCGGAGTGCCGGGCGGTATGGGCGTGGCGCTGCACAGCAGCTCACCTTCCGGGCTCGGGTTGATGACGGCCAGGTTGGTGTAGATCTGATACTGCTTCAGCAGTCCGGCCAGGAGCGCGGGACAGCTCGGGTCGGCATTGCGGACAGCGGGAATCTGCGCCAGGCTGGTCAGGAGGCGCTGGGTCTCCTGGATCATCTGCTGATGTTCCATCGAAGCCACGTGGGCCAGGCTGAGCGTGCGGCTCTGCGCTTCCCGCTCGGCCTGGCTGCGGGCCTGAAAGCCCGAGTACAGAATCAGCGCAAACGCGGGCAGCGTGGCCAGCAGCACCAGCAGTATCAGGCGGCAGCGCAGGCTGCTCCAAAACTGCTTCATCGCCCCCTGCTATTCCGCCTGCCCGCTGCCTTTGGCGGGGACGGTAACATCGCCGCCAGGTCGTGTCAAAAAGCCTGGTACTTGGCGGCGCGGCTTACGGCCTAGTTCTGATTGAAGAAGCCGGAGTCGTCCAGCTCTTTCATCACTGACGAGTCGACAAATTCGTCCGGCTTGTGCCCGGTGACGTCGTTCTCGTCGATGACTTCTTGGATGCCGGGGATGCTGGGGTAGGGCTTGTCCTCGAAGGCGGTCGTCACCACGTGCCACGCGCCATCCAGCGTCTGCTTGTCCGTGGTGCTCAGGTACTTGGACATGACCGAGTCGGTAAAGGCCCGGTCCGTCTTGAGCCGGCGGATGCCCTGAACCATGGATTTCAGGAAATTGACCGCCTCGGTGTGGTGCGACTTGAGGTAGCTGCGCGTGGCGACCAGGCCTGTGGCGGCGAAGGGGATGCGCATGCCGGTGATGTCGATCAGCTCGTGCGCGCCGGCTTCCAGCGCCGGCACGTCCTCTGGCTCGGCCAGGATGGCGCCCTGCACCTGGTGCGTCTTCAGCGCAGCCACGGAGCCGGGGATGTCCTTGGTGGGCAGCAGGTGCACGTCCACGTCGGGCGTGAGGCCCTTGCTCTTCAACACCTTGCGCAGGATGAAGTCGTCCTGGCCGCCGACCGCCGAGATCGCCAGGTTCTTGCCCTTCAGGTCGTCGATGGGCTTGATGCTGGAGTCCACGTCCAGCTTGTAGATGGCGATGTTCACGAAGCCGGCGATCATCACCAGGTCGGCGCCCTTGGACGTGGCGTTCACGGTGCCGGGGCCGGACATCTCCACGAAGCCCACGTTGTTGCTCAGGAGGGCCGCGGCCGCGGTGGCGCTGCCGCGGATCAACGTGAGGTCGGGCTCGATGCCATTGGCCTGGAAGTAGCCGCCCTCCTTGGCCGCCCACAGCGGGCTCTGGGTGGCGCCGACCGCCACCCAGGCGCCCTTCACCTTCTCGCCGGCGCCTGCCGCCGAAGCCGGAGCGCTGGCCGCCGGCTTACCCGCGCTGGCGGCCGGCTTGGCGCTTGCCTGCGCCGGAGCCGAACTGGAGGCGGGCGCCTGGCTAGAGGCGGCGGGCGCACCGGAGCTGCCGCAGGCAGCCAGAAGCAGGGTCAGAGCCATCCCCAGGGCGACCCGCGCCCGCCGCCCGGAGCGCAGCGACCCCGCCACGTGGCATCGAAGAGGGCAGGGTGAGGGTACCCAAGGCTGGCGACAAAGAAGGCGATTCATAGCGGCAGCATTGTAGTCGGCCGCCATAGTGCAGACTTGAGGAGATATGGGTTCCTGGTCCGCCGTCGCAGCCGCCGCTCCTGAGCTCGCCCACAACGTGCAAGCCCGCTTCGAGGCGACCGGCCTCGGCCTGCTGGCCACCCTCCGCAAGGACGGCTCACCCCGGCTCACCGGCATCGAGCCGCTGTTCGCGGAGGGTGAGCTGTGGCTGGGCATGATGCCCGATTCGCTGAAGGCCGCAGACCTGCAGCGTGACGGGCGCTTCGCGCTCCACGCCGCCACCACCGACAAGGACGTGAAGGAGGGGGACGCCAAGCTGAACGGCGTGGCCGTGGAGGTGGTGGACGGCGCCACCAAGGCCGCCTTCCAGGCCGGCTTCAAGGAGCAGCGCGGCCAGGACATCCCGCCCGGCCCGTTCCACCTGTTCCGCCTCGACGTGCTGGAGATGTCGTTCCTCCGGCCTGTGGGCGGCGAGTACCTCGAGATCACCGTCTGGCGCGAGGGACAGGACGTGCGCCGGATCGAGCGCCGCTGATGGCCGCGCCGAAGTACGACCTGCTGGTCAAAGGCGGCCACGTGTTCGACCCCGGCCAGGAGCTGGACGGCAGGCTTGACGTGGCGATCGCCGGCGGACGCATCGCCGCCATCCAGCCGGATATCCCCGCCAGCGACGCGCGGCGCACGATTGTCGTGCGCGGCGACAACCGCTACGTCGTCCCCGGCCTGATCGACCTCCATACGCACGTCGCCCACGGCGCCACGACGGCCGGCGTCAACTGGCAGGGGGCCGATCCGGAGCTGGCGGGCGTTCACTCCGGCGCGACAACCGTGGTCGACTGCGGCTCGACCGGGGCGTACAACTTCGGCCTGTTCCCGACGCACGTGCTGCCGCGAGCGAAAACACGCATCCTGTGCCTGCTGAACGTCGGCAGCCACGGCCTGCTGTACATGCACAAGCAGCAGGCGGACGTGCCTCGTCTCGAAGATGTTGACCGCGAGGCCATCAACGGCTGCATCGAGGCCAACCAGCAGCATATCCACGGGATCAAGCTGCGGCTGGTGGGGCCGATGGTCCAGGAGCGCGGGCAGGAGCTGGTCCGCCTGGCCAAGGACATCGCCGTGGAGCACAAGCTGCCGCTGATGGTCCACATTGGCGAGGTCATACACGAGAGCCCCAACGCGCCGGCCATCACCCGCTACCTGCTGAAGACACTGGAGCCCAACGACATCCTGACCCACCTCTGCACCCACCACTCCGGCGGCGTGATGGACGAGCACGACCTGCCCATACCCGAGCTGGAGGAGGCCCGAGCAGCCGGTGTGGTGCTCGATCCTGCGTCCGGCCGTGGCAACTTCGCCTACGACGTGGCCCGCCGCCAGGCCGACCTGGGCCTCCACCCGGACACGATCAGCACGGACATGTCCGCGCCCGGCCGGCAGGAGATCATCTACAGCCTCATGGAATGCATGGCCAAATTCATGTCGCTGGGCTACAGCCTGGCCGACGTGGTGCGCATGACCACGGTCAAGGCCGCCAAGGCGCTGCACCGCGAGCACGAGCTCGGCGCGATCGCCGTGGGCCGCGAGGCAGACCTGACCATCATGGACGTGGTGCCCGGCAAGTGGCGCTTCGTGGACTGCCGGAAGCAGACCTTCACCGGCGACCAGGCGGTCATCCCCGTCCAGACGATCCGCGCCGGCGAGCTGTTCGCCCCCGACTGGGGACCGCACCCCTGGGGCTGGCTACCGGAGGAGGCATAACCATGGCTGACGAGCAAACTCCAACTCCCGACAGCACGGCCGTGCGGACCGCGCTGTGGCGAGCGCTGCACCTCGAGGTCGATGCGCCGCCGCCCGTCCTGGAAGACCGGATTGGGCTGCAACTGGCCGCTCCGGAGCCCGGCTGGCAGCAGCGGCCGGACATGGAGCCGAACTTCACGCGCACCTTCCGCGCCTCCATCCTGGCTCGCGCGCGGTTCATCGAAGACCTAGTCGTGGAACAGGCCGCGCAGGGCGTGACCCAGTACGTCATCCTCGGCGCGGGGCTGGACACCTTCGCCCAGCGCCGGCCGGAGGTCGCTTCTGGTCTCCGGGTGTTCGAAGTGGACCAGCCCGGCCCTCAGGCCTGGAAGCGGCAGCGGCTCATCGAGCTCGGGCTCGGCGTTCCCGATTCGCTGCGGCTGGTGCCGGTTGACTTTGAAGCCGGTGATTCATGGTGGGAGCGGCTGGTCTCCAACGGATTCGACGCCTCCCGCTCAGCGGTGGTGTCCTCGACGGGCGTCAGCGTGTATCTGACCAAAGAGGCGAACCTGGCCACGCTGCGGCAGCTCGCGGCGCTTGCGCCGGGCTCTACGCTGGCCATGACCTTCCTCCGGCCGCCGGAGCTGGCCGACCCGGAGGAGCGGCCCGGCTACGAGGCCGCCATCCGAGGGGCGCAGGCCAGCGGCACGCCCTTCATCAGCTTCTTCACCCCGGAGGAGATCACCGCGCTGGCGCGCGAGGCCGGGTTCAAGGAGGCGGATCACGTCTCTGCGGACACCCTCAACCAGCGCTACTTCGCCGGCCGGACCGATGGCCTGCGGACCACCAGCTCCGAGGAGTTCCTGCTCGCGCGAACGTGACCAGCTGTCATGACTGATCACCTAGAGTTACCCCCATGCGAACACTTATCCAAGGCGGCTGGGTCGTCGGCTTCGACGGGACGAACCACGAGCTTTGGCCGGACGGCGTCCTCGTCTACGAGGACAACCGGGTGCTGCACGTGGGCCACAGCTTCGACGGCACCGTCGACCGGACCGTCGACGCCAGGGGCAAGCTGGTCAGCCCCGGCTTCATCAACCTGCACATCCATGCCGGCATCAACGCCCCGCACGTCCTGCTGAACGACCCCACCAAGACCAACTACTTCGTCCAGAACTTCCTGGCGTATGGCGCGCGACGGCCCGGCTCGCCCCGTCAGAACACGCGGGTGGACGTGGACAGCAAGTTCGGCATCTGGGCCGCCGTCCGCGGCGGCGCCACAACCGTGCTCGACGTGGGGCTACGGCCGCCGCAGAACGCGCCAGCCTTCACGGACATGATCGGCCAGCTCGGCGTCCGCGCCTACCTGAGCCCCGGTTACGGCAGCGCCATCTACGTGCTGGACGACGAAGGCCGCATCGACTGGCAGTGGGACGAGCCGGGCGGCTTCGCCGGGCTGGAAGTCGCCAAGAACTACATCCGCGAGTATCACGGCGCCCACAACGACCGCGTCCGCGGCCTCCTCTACCCGGCCCAGCTCGACACCTGCACGCCCGAGCTGCTGAAGGCGACGAAGCAAGCCGCACAGGAGCTGGGCGTCGGCATCCAGCTGCACACCACGATGAACCTGGTGGAGTTCCACAAGGTCCTGCGCGAGCGGCAGGTCACGCCCATCGAGTACCTGAAAGGCCTCGATTTCCTGGGCCCGGAGGTCATCCTGGGCCACTGCGTGTTCCACAACAAGCACTCGTGGGCGCACTATCCCTACGGCGACGACCTGGCTATCCTGGCCGACAGCGGCGCCCACGTGGCGCACGCGCCCTACAAATACGCCAAGCAGGGCGTGATGCTCGAGTCGTTCGACGAATACCGCCATCGGGGCATCAACGTCGGCGTCGGCACGGACACCTTCCCGCAGGACATCATCAGCGAGATGCGCCTGGCGGCGCTCGCCTGCCGCTACGCCGAAGGCAGCTTTCTGGCCGGCAAGCCCAAGGACGTGTTCCACGCGGCAACCATCGGCGGCGCCAAGGCCCTCGGCCGCGACGACCTGGGCCGGCTCGCGCCAGGCGCCAAGGCCGACATCCTCATCCTCGACCTGCAGCAGATGCATTTCGGCGCTGTGCGCGACCCCATCAAGTCGCTGGTCGAAGGCGGGAGCCAGAAGGACGTGGACACCATCATCATCGACGGCGAGACGCTGGTCGAAGGCGGCAAGGCCCTGCGCGTGGACGAGGCGGCTCTCCTCGCTCAGGTCCAGCAAGCCGGCGAGGAGTACTGGGCCACGCTGCCGCAGTGGCGGGCCAAAGGCCAGACCATCGACGACGTGGCGCCCATGAGCTTTCCGGTCCGGAGCCGCTGAGCATGCACTTCTCCACCATGGTCCTGACCATGTACGTGGACGTGGACGACCGCCCGGAGGACGACGAGCGCATCCTGGACCTGGCGATCGAGCAGTCGCTGCTGGCGGCGGAACTCGGTTACAACCCGTTCTTCACCGAGCACCACTTCCGCGGCCCATGGCACAGCAGCCCGCTCCAGTTCGCCTCCTACCTGGTGCCCCAGCTGCCGAACGACGTGTACCTGGGCTTCGGCGTGCTGTCACTCGGCTACTACCACCCGGTCCGGCTGGCGGAGAGCATGAACCTGCTCGACCACCTCACCAAGGGCAGGGCGCTGTTCGGCGTGGGCAGCGGCTTTCCCGGGATCGAGCCGCCGGGCATGGGCCTAACGCCCGAGCACCACGGCAGCAGCCGCGCCGCCGACGAGGCGCTCGACATCCTGCCCAAGCTGTGGGCCTTCAAGAACGGCGACCCGCCGTATCGCTTCGAGACGGAGGCCTACCGGGGCGAGATCGTCCGCCGGGTCGTGCCCTCACCCTACCGCGGCACGCACCCGAGGATCATCACTACTGCCCGTCGCGAGCCGGCCCTGCTTCGCGCCGCCCGAAACGGCTGGCCGGTGTTCATCGGCACCTGGGGCAGCCACGAGTTCCTGATCGAGCAGCTGGCGACCTACCACCAGGCGCTGCGCGACGCCAACCATCCGCCCGCGGTCGTCGAGGACTGCCTGGAGTGGTGCACCTACGACTGGCTCAGCGTGGTCGTCGCCGAGTCGGACGACCTGGCCTGGCAGCGAGCCGCCGAAGCCCGTGAGGACCGCATGCGGGCTCGCCGCATAGCCGCCGAGAAGCACGGCCGCTCGACCGCCGGCCCGTCCATGCGCGGCGGCAGCTCGTTCGGAGACGGCGGCGACATGGACCACATCATCGCCGGCAGCCCCGATACCGTCTCTGCCGAGGTCCAGAAGCTCCTAGACGTCGGCGTGAACCACATCCTCGTCCGCTTTATGGGCGAATGGCCCGGGGCCACCCGCTACATCAGCGAGGAATCCATGCGCCTCTTCGCCGCCGAAGTAGCGCCGCGGTTTCGGGATGTATCGGCGGTCAGCTCGCCAGCAGCGACTTTATCGACGTGAAGGAGTCGTACATGCGCTTCATCTGGCCGGCGCCGGCGCGGCGGCCGTGGGAGGCGACTTTGAGGACGCACAGGCAGGGCTTGGGGCCGGCCAGGACCTGAGCGAGCCCGGCTTCGAAAGCCGGCAGGTCGTCGAAGCGGTACGCGGCGGGATAGCCGGCGTCGAGGGCTATGGCCTGGAAGTTGACCATGTTGGAGCCGGGTGTCGGCTGGCCGCCGGTGGTGTCGTAGGCGTCGTTGTCGTAGACGAAGTGGACCAGGTTGGCCGGCTTCATTCGGGCGATGGTCACCAGCGAGCCCAGGTTCATGAGCAGCGCGCCGTCCGTATCCAGTACCCACACCGTGCGATCCGGCTGCGAGAGGGCCACGCCCAGGCCGAACGACGAGGCTTTGCCCATCGAGCCGGTGATCGCGATGTCCAGCTCCTCGCGCGTGGACAGCGGCGGCCAGTCCTGCCGGCAGGACTCGGACAGCACTACCACCTCCTCCCGCCGCGCCCGCGAGATCAGCCGCAGCGCGTCCGTGCCCTCCATGACGCTCATCCGCGGTACTCCCGCCCCATCAGCGCGGCCGCGGGATGGCTGGTCCGCTGCGCCTGCTGGTACATCTCGGAGATGAGGTGGCAGGAGGCGTCTGAGTCCACCACCTTGTGCGGGATGCCCCAGGCATCCAGGATCGGCTCCAGGAAGCGCGCTGCGGAATCGCCCGGCGGCTTGTTCGGCCCCAGGTAGCCGCGGTAGCCCAGCATCAGCAGCAGCGGCAGCTTGAGATCGAGCACCAGCCCGCGGATGGAGTCGCCAGACTCGAAGAAGCCGGTGCTCTGGATGAGCACCACCGGTCTGGCGCCGCCCATCATCAGCCCGGCGGCGATGGCGAACGACTCGCCCTCGCGGCAGACCGGCACGATGGCGAACGGGCTGCGCATCATCGCCTGGTACATGAAGCCAGTCTCGCTGTCCGGCAGCCAGACGATGTGCGTCACGCCGCAGCGGCCGAGCTCGTCCAGCACGCTGGCGGCTTGCAGGTTCTGAGTGGTTGGAGCCATTGGGCCGGATGGTACCCTAGCCCCACTTCCATCGAGCACGAAAGGCAGAGCCCATGCGCGCCATCGACGCCGACGCCCACATCGACGAAAACGAACAGACCTGGGAGTACATGGATGAGGCCGAGCGGCACCTCAAGCCCATCAGCTTCGTCCTCCCGGACAGCGAGCCCGTCGGCCCACAGGACGGCCGCCGGCACAACCTCTGGCTGATCGCCGGCGAGCCCCGGCTGCGCCGCTTCCGCAGCGACGAGAAGTCGGGCACCACGCGTGAGACCCGCGAGCTGATCGACGTCGACGCCCGGCTGCGGCACATGGACCAGCTCGGTATCGAGGTGCAGGCGCTGTTCCCCACGACTTTCCTGCACTCCTTCACCACCCGGCCCGAAGTCGAGTTGGCGCTCTACAAGAGCTACAACCGCTGGATTGCCGACCGCACGAAAGGCTCGCACGGGCGGCTGCGCTGGATCGCTCAGGCGCCAACCCTGAGCATGGACAAGCTGCCGGACGTACTGCGCTGGGCCAAGGACCATGGGGCTTGCGCCGTCATGAAGCGCGGCGTGGAGTGCGGCTATCGCGAGGCTTCTGACCCCTACTTCCACCCGCTGTACGAGGTCTGCAACGAGCTGGAGCTGCCGATCTGCATCCACCAGGGCACCGGCGATCCCCAGCAGTCCAACACCACCGATTTCGCGCGGATGGCCGTGCTGAACGTCCTCAACGCCTTCAGCTCCCTCGTCGACGGCCGCATCCCGGACCTGTTCCCCAAGGTGCGCTTCGGGTTCATCGAGGCGGGCGCCTCGTGGATCCCGTACCTGATCAAGGACCTCGGCATGCGCGGCAAGGCTGCCCGCGCCGGCTACGACTTCAAGACCGAGATGCTGGCTCACAACCGCTTCTACGTGACCATCGACACCGAAGACGACGTGGCCAGCCTGCTGAACTACGGCGCCGAGGACTACCTCATGCTCGGCACGGACTACAGCCACGTCGACCAATCGGCCGAGCTGGAGGCGCACAGGGTGCTGATCGAGCAGGCCAAAGGCGGCGCCTTTTCGGTCTCGGTGGCCGAGAAGATCGTCGACGACAACGCCCGGAGGTTCTACGGCTTATGAGCTACGGCGCGCGCGCCCGCATCGGCTACACCTGCCCGGTGTATCTGGCGGAAATCTTCCCGTACGACTTCTACAAGATCGCACCGGACGACGTGTCGCTGGTCATCGCCACCAGCAGTGTCTGGAAGGGCACGGTCGAGGAGATGAAGCACAGCGCCGAGCAGGAGCTGACCGCGGCCAAGGAGATGGCCCGCAACGGCGTGAACCTGCTGGTGTTCGGCGGCGTGCCCGTCAGCTTCCTAGCCGGCTACCCGACAGTCGAGGCGCTCGCCGAGGCGCTGGAGAAAGAGACCGGCGTCCCCACCACGGCCAGCCTGCTGTGCCAGAACCATGCCCTGCAGGCGCTGGGCGCCAAGAACGTGGTCATCCTGCGGACGGGCGATGGCCGGCGTGACCGGCACGTCGAGACCATCGAGGGGCTGGGCTGCAAGGTGCTCGACGTGCGCGGCGTGGGCGAGGGCGTGTACGAGCGACCTCTGACGGCCGCGGACACGCTGGAGAAAGCGCGCGCCCTGCTCAAGGACAACCCGAGTGCGGACACGATGCACTGTCCATCGCCGCACTGGCCGATGACTGCCAATATCCAGGCGCTGGAGGACGAGTTCGGCGTCCAGGTCGTCACCGCCGGCCAGGCGATCATCTGGGAAAGCCTCCGCAAGTGCGGCGTGAACGACAAAGTCTCCGGCTACGGGAAGCTGCTCCGCGAGCACTGAGCCGTCCTTGTCGCGGCTAACAGCTCCTAACCCATGACCGCCTTGGCCGCCGCGACGATGCGCTCGGCGGTGGGCGTGACGTAGTCCTCCAGCGTCTGCGCGTACGGCACTGGCACAGCCATGGTGCTGACGCGCTTGATGGGCGCCTTCAGGTGCCGGAAGGCTTCGTCCGCCACGATAGCCGCCAGCCCGGCGGCCACTCCGCAGTTGTCGTGGCTCTCGTCGGTGACGACGACTCGGCCTGTCTTCTGCACCGAGGCCAGGATGGCGGGCTTGTCCAGCGGCTCGAGCGTCCGCAGGTTCAGCACCTCCGCCTGGATGCCCTGACCGGCCAGCGTAGCGGCGGCGGCGAGGGCGCGGGGTACCTGGATGCCGGCGGCAATGATGCTGACGTCGGTTCCGGGGCGCTCGACCTTCGCCTGGCCGAAGGGAATGTCGTACTCGCCATCCGGGACTTCGCCTTCGTCGTCCATGAGCCGGGCATGGTCGACGAACACGGTCGGGTTCCTGCTCTTGAGCGCAGCCCAGCGGAACAGGCCCTTCACGTCGGCCGGCGTGCCCGGCTCGACCACCTGCAGCCCCGGCGTATTCCAGTACCAGGGATGTGGACTGCCGGAGTGCTGCACGCCGCCGGCGCCGCGGATGCCGTGCAGCATGTGGAACACGATGGGCGCCGAGGTCTGCCCGCCCGAGTTGGAGCAGGCTATGGCTGCCTCGTTGATGATCTGCGGGATAGCCTCGTACGAGAAGGTCGCCGTGCCGTAGTCCACGATAGGCCGCAGGCCGGCCATGGCCGCACCCACGCCGATGCCGGTGAAGCCGATCTCTGAGATGGGCGGGTACTTGATGCGATCGGCGTACTTCTCGCGCAGCGGGTTGAAGAACTGGCCGCCCGCCAGGCCGCCGAAGCCCGCCCCAATCAGCGTGATCTTCGGCTCGGCCGTCAGCGCCTCGTCTATCGCTTCTGCCAGCGCAGCCGCAAACTTAAGCGTTCTCATCGGACCTCTCGCTACCAGCCTCTCGCTTCTCACTACCCGAATCAGGCATATGCAAACTCCACAGCCGCCTCGGCCGGCGGCAGGGCGCTGTTCAGGGCGAACTTGGCGGCATCCTCGACCTCGCGGCGGATGCGCTCGTCCAGGTCCAGCAAGCCTTCGCGGCTTATCGAGTTCTGCTCCAGCAGCTTGCGGGCATAGAGCAGGACCGGGTCGCTCAATTCCTCCCACTTGCGCACGGCCTCGGGCGCCGACTCCGGCGACCAGGCCCAGCTCACATCGGTATCGCCGCCGACCGATTTGGGGAAGTTGCCGTAGTTGCCCGGCCAGCGCGAGGTGCGCGACTCGATGAAGAACGGCCCCTCGCCGCGGCGGGTCTTCTCCACCAGCCCGCTCACCAGATCGTACACGGCCTCCAGGTCGGTGCCGTCGACCACGTGCGTCTCCATGCTGAAGGCCCTCGGGATATCGGACAGCGCCTTCGCGCTGTGCTCCGAGGTTGGCGAGCCGCGGCCGGCGCGCTCACCGGGCTGCACGGCATTGTTCTCCATGTAGAAGATGACCGGCAGGCCCCAGAGCTGGGAGATGTTCATCGTCTCGTAGAAGACGCCCTCCTCCATGGCGCCGTCGCCAAAGAACACGATCGTCGAGCGCCCGTTGCCCTGGATCTTCGAGGCGTAGGCCGTGCCCGCCGCCAGCGGCAGGCAGCCGCCGACGATGGCCGAGGTGTGCAGCACGCCCAACTGCGGCGCGGCCACGTGGAAGGTGCCGGCCCGGCCCTTGCAGTAGCCATCCAGCCGCCCGATGATCTCGGCCAGGACGCGGCCCATGTCGCCGCCCTTGGCCACCACGTGGGCGTGGTTGCGATGGGTGGTGTAGATGTAGTCCTCCGTCTTCAGGGCCGCGCAGGCCGCTGCGCCGGCAGCTTCCTGGCCGATGTAGACGTGGAAGTGGCCGCGGATCAGCCCCTGGTGGTCCTCGGCGAAGTGGATGACCTGCTCCTCAAGGCGCCGCATGCGCAGCATCATGCCCAGCAGGTTCACGGCTCTATCCGATGGCAGCATGTGGCACATACTACCGCCGCGCGGGAGAGGATTAGGGTCTCAGCGTCTCCAGGTAGTCGCACAAGCCGTCACAGGCCTGGAGCATGACCTCCTTGCGCTGGGAGCTCTTGCCAGTGCCCCAGATGCCCATCTGCGCGGCCACCAGCAGGGCGGCCACGCGCTCGGGGTTCACCCCTTTGCGGACGGCGCCGGCATCGAGGCCCGCCCGCAAGGCGGCAGCGAAGCGCTCGCGCCAGGTGTTGTACAGGGCGTCGATGCGCTCGTGGAAGCCCTCGTCCAGCGGCGACATCTCCTGCGCCAGGTTGTTCAATGGGCAGCCGAGCACCATATGGCCGCTCTCAATATCGGCGTTCACGAACTGCCGGAAGGCCTGCTGGATAGCGGTCAGAGGATCGTCGGCGCCCTCCAGCGGCGTGAGCCAGCGCTCGAACAGCAGCGGGCCGATGATGTCGTCGAGGACGGCATAGCCGAGCCCCTGCTTGCCCTGGAAGTGGTGGAACAGCGCGCCTTTGGTCGTGCCGGCAGTCTCGACGATGTGGTTGAGGCTGCCGCCCTGGAAGCCGTTCCGGTAGAACTCCATGAACGCCGCCTCGAGAATCCGCCTGCGAGTGGACTCAGGCGCACGAACGGCCGCGCTCACACTTCAATGGTACAGACCAGTTGGTATGGCGCCAACGGGCCTGGTACTACGGTTCGAGTGCCGCCAGCCGGGGAGCAACCTCCTTCATGAACCACTTCATCGACTGTGCCCGCTGCTCCCAGGTCCCCCAATCCTTGCCTCCGGTGAGCATCAGCACGCCGAAGCCGCCTGTTTCCTCGTAGAAGCTCTTGATACCGTCGTACACCGTATCCGGGTCGCCACAGTAGGCACCGCCGTTGTCGATGAGGTATTCCATGGACAGGTCGGCGCGGGTGTCGCCGGGGCGGAGGAAGGCGTCCAGCCGGCCGGCTGAGAGCGCCCCCTCCAGGTCGGAGCCCTGCAGCTCCTTCTTGGCCTGCTTCACCGAATCGGTCACGTACACCACGCGCGCGACGCGCACCCGGTCGCGAGATGCTTTGTCGCTGGCCCGCAGGTAGATGCCGATCATGTCGCGGACGTGGTGCGGGTGGGCGGTCCAGATCATCAGCGGCATGAAGCCCTTCTGCGCGGTCAGCTCCAGGGTGCCCTCGCTGCGCGAGCAGGCGATGCCCACGTCCATGTGCGGCTTGGTCAACGGCTTGGGGATGATGTGCAGCTGCTCGCCGGGCCAGAACTGCCCCTTCCAATCGAATTTGTCCTCAGCCGTCCAGGCGGTCAGGATCAGGTCGACGGCTTCGCGGAACATCTCGCGGTGGTCGCCCGGCAGGACGCCCCGCTGCGGGTACTTGCCGCCGCCGAAACCCACCCCGAAGCCGGCATAGTAGCGGCCATTGGTCAGGTGGTCGCACACCGCGGCGTCGGTCGCGACTTGTAGCGGGTGGTAGTGGGGCAGGGCGCGGATGCCGGGGCCCATCTTGATCTGCTTGGTGAGAGCGGCCGCCTTGCAGATGAACAGGTCGGCCGAAGGCAGCTGGTCCGGCGCCTGGAAGCCCAGCAGGGTGCCGTGCTCGCTGAGCCACGCCTCCCCAATCCCAAGCTCGTCCGCCAGGACGATCTCCTGCATGTCCTCGTCGTAGCTGAGTTTGGCCACCTGGTTGTGCCGGTTGCCGTTCGAAAAAATCCCGAAGCGCATTGGCCGGGATCGTACCAGCGTAGAATCGGCCTCGCGATGGCAGAACGTGTATCCGGGAATGAAGCGCGCGCGGTGATGTTGAGCCAGATGGGCCTGGCGCTGATGGCGGCGCGCTGGCAGGGCGCGAAGGACATGTGCGTGGTGCTGGGCGACGGCACGGGTAGGACATTCCAGCCACGGCTGAAGATCGCCACCGGGCTCGTCCACCTGGCCTACGGCGTGGCCGCCGGCGACGTGGACGCCGCATTCCTGAATCCATCCGGGCTGCTGAACCAGGCCTACCGCGGCAAGGGGCTGTTCTCGGAGCCGCTGGACCTGCGGGTGCTGGCCAACTACCCCTCCTGGGACCGCTTCGTGTGCGCCATCCACCCGCGCACCGGCATCCGCAGCTTCGCCGAGCTGAAGGAGAAGAAGTACCCCCTCAAGGTCTCGGTGCGGCTCGATCCAACTCACGCGACCCGCGTGCTGCTCGACACCGCCCTGAAAGCCAGCGGCTTCAGCCTGGAGGACATCCAGGCCTGGGGCGGCCAGATCCACTACGCCAACCGCCCACGCACGCCCGAGCGGCTGGAGGGCATGGCCAAGGGCGAGCTCGACGCCGTATGGGACGAGGGCGTGGGCAGCTGGGTGCGCGAAGCGCTCGACGCCGGCTACCAGCCGATGGACCTGGGCCAGCCGGCCATCGACGCCCTGGAGGCTGAGGGCTGGCGCGCCGTCACCCTGCCGAAGAGCCGCTATCCCCAGCTCGACCGCGATTACACCGTGATGGACTTCAGCGGCTGGGTGCTGTACACCCGCACCTCGCTGGCCGAAGAGGACGCCTACCTATTGGTGGATGCCATGGCAGCGCGCGAGGCGGCGATGCCCTGGGAAGAGGGAACCTACCAGAACATCGGCCAGCTCGGCCAGGATACAGACAGCACCCCGCGCGACATCCCGCTGCACCCCGGCGCCGAGCGCTGGTACAAAGAGCACGGCTACGCCGTCTAGGACGTTAACGTTAATGTTCAAGAGCGTGTAGCATTGAGCATTCATCCGCTCCGAGGAGGGGAACGCATATGGCGATGACCGTCGATCGACCGCCCGAGCAGGCGCCGCAAGAGCTGCCGCTCGAACCTGATCCCTACGCCAACCATCCTGAGTTCCCCACGCCCTACCTGGGCCGCACGGTGCGCATCGTCGGCAACATCGAGAACGTCGACACCAACTACATGCCGCACCAGAAGAACTCGCGCGGCGAGCTCGGCCGGCCGCTCTACAACTGGTACAACAACACGGTCAGCAACGACCCCATCCAGCGGGTGTCGTCGCACAACCACACCGCGGACAAGCGCAACGTCCTCAACGCCATGCTCAGCCGCGCTCCCAAGGGCGGGGTCAACCCGAACCGGGTGCGGGTGGACGACCCCGCGGCCATGACGCGCCACATCCAGCGCGTGGCCCAGGCGTTCGGGGCGGACCTCGTGGGCATCGCCCGCTCGCACCCCTCCTTCCTCTATAAGGGCAACCGCCGCTACGTCGAGAACCTCGACGTGGGCGACTCGCACCAGAACGACAGCCCCGAGGAGCTGTGCCGCAAGTTCCCCTACATGATGGTGCTGCCGGTCGCCTGGGATTACGAGACTATGAAGGCGCATCGCCACCACATCGGCGACGCCTCGTACCACCTCTCCACCCAGAAGATCCACTCGGTCATCGCCAGCATGGTGGGCTACATCCAGGAGCTGGGCTACACGGTCATCCGCGGAGCCGGGCCGCCGCAGGCCGTGGCCGTCGCCTCCGGCATCGGCGAGCTGGCGCGCAACGGCATGATCATCAGCAAGAAGTACGGCGCGCGCATCCACCTGCAGGATGCGCTGATGACCGACCTGCCGCTGGTCCCCGGCTCGCCCATCGACATCGGCGTCGAGGACTTCTGCAAGATCTGCCGCAAGTGCGCCATCACCTGCCCGACGAACAGCATCTCGTTCGAAGGCAAGCAGATCTATAACGGCGTCGAGAAGTACAAGATCAAGTGGCTCACCTGCTACAAGCTGCGCCCGTTCGTGCACGAGCACTGGGGCTCCTGCCTCACCTGTGTGGCCGTGTGCCCCTACACCAAGCCGAACGTGTGGTGGCGCGACCTGGCGGTGCATACCCTGAGCCATACGCCGATCCCGCTGCGCCCGCTGGTGGTTCGCACGCTCAAGGCTATCGACGACAAGTTCTGGGGCGTGGTCCCCAACAAGCGGGTGAAGTGGCTGGGCTACGACAGCGGCATCAAGCCGGGCGAGAAGGCCTGCACCATCGCCGGCTGCACCGCCGACCACGGCGAGGCAGCCAAGGCCACGGAGGCGGTGGGCGACGTCGGCTATTACTTCCCGCTGAAAGAGAATACGAACCGCTTCGTCAAGCGAGATTGAAGCTACCCTGGGCGACGAAATCGGAGGAGGACGACCCCTACTGGGACTTCTTCCTCAACTCCGCGCCCGCGGATGACCGCAACAGCCTGCTGACGGCCATCCGCAACGCGCCGGACGGTGTGGTGAACCCGGTCAAGGAGGACATCCACACGCCCGAGATCATGGCCCAGCACACGAAGGAGCTGGCCCGGTATCTTGGCGCCGAGGCGGTCGCCATCGCCCGTACCGACCGGCCGGACCACCCCTACGCGGTGCTCATCGGGATGCGCAGCGACGTGGACCCGCGGCAGGCGCCCGGCATCGGCGGCCAGCTGGCCATCCAGAAGGGCATGTACGTGGTGTTCATCCTGAGCGCCTGGATCCGGGAGATGGGCTACCAGGGCACAGCCAAGATCGCCTGCGACTCGAGCGAATTGGCGGTTCGAGCCGGAATGGGCTCGCTGGACAGCTCGGGCCGGGTGGTCTCGCCCACCCTCGGCCCGCTGGCCATCGCCGACGCCATCCTCACCAACCTGCCGCTGGCGGTGGACGGCTAGCGATGCCGTACATCATCGCCGAGCCCTGCGTAGACGTGAAGAGCGGCGAGTGCGTGGACGTCTGCCCTGTGGCCTGCATCCACACCACCCCCGACTCGCCCCAGAACTACATCGACCCCGACATCTGCATCGAATGCGAGCAGTGCGTCATCGTCTGCCCGGTGGAGGCCATCTTCCTCCACACCGACCTCCCCGAGAAGTGGCACCAGTACATCGAGATCAACGCCGCCTTCTTCCGCAAGAAGAAGGCGGCGCCCGAGCCCATCCACCTCGACCGCGCCCTGGCGGCGATTGACGCCGTCCACGCCTACGCCCGCGAGAACGGGGCTGCCGTCACGGCCGTGGTCGTGGACGACGCCGGCCGCCCGATCGCCGTCGGCCGCATGGATGGCGCCGACCCCCACAGCGTGGAGCTGGCGCTGAACAAGGCCTACACCGCCACGGCCTTCCAGATCCCCAGCAACGCCGTGGCCGACCAGGCCAAGCGCTCTTGGTTCCGCAGCCTGGTCATTCAGTCGAAGGGGCGCATCATGCCCATCGGCGGCGCCTTCCCGATCATCGACCGCGAAGGCGAGATCGCCACCATCGGCGCCATCGGCGTCGCCGGCGGCAAGAACGCCGAGCAGGATACGCTGTGCTGCCGCGTCGGCATGGCGGTCTTAGAGGGCGGGCACCACTAGGAGCGTCAGCCTCGAGCCGAGGCAAGCGGGGGACGTTTGCCTCGTGCCGCACGCCAGATGGCGATCTGGTGGCTGAGCTCGGCGCCCCACAGCAGCAGCACGGAGGCGACGAACAGCCACAGCATCAGGCCGGCTACGGCGGCGATCGGCCCGTAGATGCGGCCTACCCGAGCAATGGTGTCCAGGTACCAGGTGAAGCCAAACTTGGCGCCACCGCCGGCGATGCCCACCAGCAGCGCCGGCAGGAACACGTCCCACCACCTGACGTCGACGTTGGGCAGCCCGCGGTAGAGCACCGCGCTGGCGCCGCACACGACCCCGAAATCAAGCAGGTTGGAAGCGAGCACCGCGACGCTGCCCACAGCCGGCAAGCTGGCTTTCAGCACCGGCCCCGCGACGAAGAAGAGCACGTTGGCCAGGGCCGAGGCAATCAGCGAGACCACCACGACGAGGCCGACGGACAGCGCCAGGCCCGCGGCGATGAAGTACTGGCCAATGATGTTTCGGTCCGAGCGAGCATTCCAGGCTCGATTGAGCGCATAGCCGAGCGTGAGGAACACGCCCATCGAGGACCACAGCAGCGCCGCCAGGCTGATGGACAGGGCCGCGGGCCGCGCCTCGGTGACCTCCGTGATCACGGCCCGGATGAGGGCGTCCGACCCCGGGATGAAGCTGCTGACGCGACCGACCACCAGCGTGACTGCGTCGCTGGAGCGTACCAGGACGCTGAACAGCGTGATTAGCAGCAGCAGCAGCGGGAACAAGGAAAGCGTGCCGAAGAAGGCCATGGCGCCGGCGTAGATCCCGTCGGCATGCTGCGCATAGCTGACGAACGTCCGGCGAATGAGCTCTGGGACAGGTTTCTCGAGCCAGGCGGGGAGCGGCCGGCGAACCTCATCCCGCGTAGTAGGCTGCCCGGCTACAATAGGCACTTCATGGCCACGATCGGGCTGCACCAGAACACGCGTTTCCCGTCATGATCGGCACGGCGATTCTCGCCGAGAACCTCTCAGACCAGGTCGCCTCCTACTGCTCGCAAGCTGACCTCCGCGAAACAGTCGCGGCGCTGCTGGAGCAGCGCGACGACATCGTGGCGCGCTGGCAGCACCGGGTTGCCAAGGAGCCGTTCCACCTTGGCCGCCAGGGTCGAGCCGTGGCGGACCACATCCCAGCGCTGGTCGACTCGCTGATCGAGTCGCTCGCGAGCGATGCCGGCCCTGACGAGCCAACAGCTTCGCCCATCACTCGGGAAAAGGTCCAGGAGACGGTCACGCGGCATGCGGCGATGCGCGCCAGCCAGGGCTTGTCCGCCACGGAAGTGGTTACCGAGCTGCGGATACTGCGCCAGGAAATCTGCGAAGCCCTCCGCCGCACCCTGAGCGACGAAGCCCGCACCAGGGACCTGCTCGCCGCCGTCCTGGCTCTCGGGGATGCACTCGACGGCGCGATCACGGTGGCGGTTGGCGCCGTCTCCGAATCCGCACTGAACGAGACGGCGCAGTTCGTGAGCCTGGCGGCACACGACCTCAAGACGCCGCTCGCCGCCGTCAAGGGCTTTGCCCAGCTCGCGGAGCGCGCTCTGCGCCAGAACAAAGTTGATCCATCCATCACGGCGGAGCAGTTCAAGCAGATGCACGGCGCGGTCGAGCGCATGCGGGCGCTCATCGACGATGTGATGGCGCTGGCGCAGATGTCGGGTGCCGTCGAGCTGACCCTCACCCGCGCAACCCTGCCGGACCTCATCAATGAGGTGGTGGCGCTCCTGGGCAACGAGGCCCGCGAGCGCGTGAAGGTCGAGCTTGGCCCCGGCGCTGACCGGCCGGGCAGATGGGATGTCGGCCACCTGCGGCGAGCGTTCGAGAACCTCATCTCCAACGCCCTGAAGTATGCGCCGGAGGACGACGTGGTGGTGACAATCGAGCTGCGCCGGTCCGACTATCAAGTACGCGTCGCGGATAAGGGCATCGGGCTATCGCGCAGCGATCGGGAGAAGCTGTTTGCGCGCTTCTACCGCGCCCCGGAGGCGATCCGGCACAAGATCGAGGGCACTGGGCTGGGGCTGTTCATCAGCCGAGCGATGATCCAGGCCCACGGCGGCTCACTGGAGCTCCAGTCACCGGGGCCGGGCAAAGGGACGACGGCTATCGTCACGCTGCCCCGGACGGTCAAATCCGAACGGGCTCTATCCAGCCAGCGCCGTCCGGGCCGGGCCGAGGACTGAAGGTTAGACTGGCGGCGCCCACGGCGTTGACCAGCTCGTCGATGTCGAACGGCTTGCCGAGGTAGGCCACCGGCTCGACCGCCAGGGTGCGGCGCGTCAGCGGCTGGTCCCCGGTCACCACTATCGTGGGCAGCCCGGATTGCGACAAGCGGTGGACTTCAGGCTCCAAGTCCTGCCCCTGGAACAGCATGTCGGGGTCGTAGACAACGACGGCCGCCGGGCTCGCCAGCCCTTCCAGGGCGGCAGCCCCCGTCGCAGGCGCAATCACGTCGAAACCGACTGGCGCCAGCACCCGGGCCATGAGGTGCCGCAGGCTTTCGTCCGGTTCGATGATCAGCGCGGTGGCGTAAGTAAGAGTCTCCTCAGTGGCGGGATATTGGGCTGCCATAACAGACGGGCCGCAACCCGCATGCCAGCATCCCTCAGGCCCCGTACACCTGCGCGATGAAGCCGCTGTCCTCGAGCTCTTTCACCAGGCTGGTGTCGGTGAGCTGCTCGAAGTTAAGCCCTTTGGCCTTGGGGTTGTCGATGCTGACCTGCTTGACGATCTCGGCCAGGCCTTCGCGGCTGGGGTAGGGGACCTTGGGGTAGATGGGGGCGTAGGCGTCGTAGCCAACGTCGATGACGCGCTGGTCTTCGGTCTTGAGGTACTTGGCGATCACGGACTTGGCGAAGGCGGCATCTGTCTTCCAGCGGTGGATGCCCTCGATGCTGGCCTTGACGACGTTCATGATGGCCGGCCGCTTGGCGGCTAGCAACTTGCGGCTGAGGGTGATGCCGTTCTGCTGGGAGGGGATGCCCATGCTCGCGGTGTCGAGGATCTGGTGCGCGCCGACGCGTTCGGCCAGGACGTCGTTGGGCGGGCCGACGGCGATGGCCTGGGCATCGCCGCGCTGGAGGACGGAGACCTGGCCGGCCACGTCCTTGGCCGGGAGGAACTTGAGGTCGTTGTCCTTCCAGCCGTACTTCTCGATGATGGCTCGCCAGCCCCAGTAGTCCGTCGTCCCGACGCTGGTCACGCCCACGGTCTTGCCGCGCAGGTCTTCGATCCGATCGATGCCCGGCATGGCCATCACGCGCAGCATGGCCTGGTTCACATGCCCGGTGACCATCACCAGGTCGGAGCCGCCGGCCTGCGCGCCCACGCAAGCCGAGCCGCCCATTGTGGCCGCATCGAAGTCGCCAGCCAGCAGCGCGGGGACCGCGGTGGTGCTGCTCTGGGTATACGACAGCGCCAGGTCGATGCCGTACTTGGCGAAGTAGCCGGCCTCCAGCGCCAGGGGCACCACGAGCTGATTGGCGGTCAGCATCGTCCAGGCGAACTTGACCGGCGTTTTGGCCGCGGCCGCGCTGGCCGGAGCGGCGGGCGAGGCGGCTGAGCTGGTGGACGGCTTCGCCGCGGCCGAGCTCGGCGACGGTGCTGCGCCGGTGGATGGCTTCGCCGTGGCCGGGCTGGGGGGTACGCTGGTCGCAGGTGCGGCGGTCGCGCCGCCGCAGGCTGCCAGGCCCACACAGCCTATCGTTACCGCCAGGAATGCTCGCCGGCTGACCTGCACGTCACAGCTCCTTTCGACTGGGCCACCCCTGCGGGTGGCGGTACCTCTAGCTGTACGCCCCCAGCGCGGCTTCGCAGCAGCGCGTGTCCTGCTCTTCGGTGCCGCCCGCTACCGCGACGGCGCCGACGATGCGGTCGCCTTCCAGGACTGGCACCGCGCCGCCGCCGGGCGTGATGCGGCCGTTGCTGGAGATGACCAGGCTCTGGAACCACGTCTGCCCGGCGATCGCCGCGAGCTGCTCGGTTGGCTGCTGGAAGCTGGCCGCCGTGTAGGCGCGGTTGGAAGCAATGTCGGCCGTGATCGGCCGGGCGCGGTCCATGCGGCCCAGCGCCGTCAGCCGGCCGCTCTCGTCCACCACCACGGCCGTGACGGCGATGTCGAGCTCGGCCGCCCGCTTGTGCGCCGCCTGGACCATCTGGATGGCCTTGTCTGCAGGAATTGGCATAGCGGGCACCGATGGTACCACGCCTGGGCGCCCTAGAAGCGCACTCCTGCCGCATGCTGGGCGGCCAGCCAGCCGTAGGTCATGGCCCCGGACAGGCTCAGCCCGGCCTGGTAGCCCACGCCCACGTGGCGCTGAGCCATCACGTCGCCGCAGGCGTACAAGCCCGGAATGGCGTGGCCGCGCAGGTGAACCACCTGCCCGTGGCTGTTGGTCACCAGGCCGACGGCGCTGGTGCCGGTCGTCAGCAGCTTGAGGCCGAAGAACGGCGGCTCGGAGATCGAGCCGAGGTTCGGGTTCTTCTGACTCGAGTCGCCGGCGGCCCGGTTCGACCATGGAATGTGGCCGCGATGGAAGTCCTCGTCGGCGCCCTTGGCCACCCAGCCGTTGAAGCGCTCGACCGTCGTGCACAGCCCGTCGGCGTCGATGCCCAGCTTGCGGCCCAGCTCCTCGAGACTGTTCGCCTGCGTCAGCCAGTCCGGCGGATCCGCGCCCGGCGGCACCGGCTGCAGGCCGTACTTGCTCAGGTACTGCGAATCGAAGACGAAGTATGCGGGCACGTTCACCAGCTCGTGGCTGTCGGCGTCGAACTCACGCAGGGCGGTGGTGACGTCGCCGAAGGCCGCTTCGTCGGCGAAGCGCCGGCCCTGGCGGTTGACCAGGATGCTGTGCGGGTAGGCCAGCTCGCGCGCGCCGGCCGTCCGCGCCAGCGGCTGGCCCTCATAGGCCTCGCCGGGCACCGAGTAGCCGAGCTGCGAGACCAGCTTCCAGTGGCCGACCGCGAAGGCCGCGCCGACCTCGGCGCCCATCACGAAGCCCTCGCCCTGGTTGCGCGGCGCGCCGGTGGGCGGGTTGGAGCTGAACTCGTCCCACCAGCCCATCAGCCGCTGGCTGGCGTTGTAGTCGCCGGCCGCCAGCACCACGCCCTTTCGCGCGCCGATGCGCTGCGGGCCGGACGGCGTCTCCACCTCCACGCCGGTGACCCGCCCGTCCTCGACCACGAGCCGGTCGGCGCGAGTCTGCACACGGACCGGCACCTGGCGATCCACCACGGCCTTGAAGAAGTGGCCGGCCAAACCGGCGCCTTGGGCCCGCAGATCGTCCGCCTCGCGCTGCGCCAGCACGGCCTTGTCCCAGTTGCGGTAGCCGGCGCGGCCGCCCCAGGCGGCCATGTCCTCGAAGGTCACCCGGCCGTGGCCGTAGGGCGTGAACTCCAGCTTCTCGCGCCATTCGCCCAGGCTCTTGGCGTCGAACAAGCGCACCTGGTGGCTGCGCCCGCCCGATTTTGAGCCGGCGCCCAGGGGGTACCAGTGGTCCGGCAGGCCCATCACCGCGTACAGCGCCACGCCGCGCTCCTGGAAGAAGCGCAGCGCCCGCGGCGCCTGCTGCACAAAGCTGGCGGTGAACTCGGGATCGTTCCGGCCGGCGCCCAGGTAGTCGAGGTAAGCGCGCGTGTCCTCGGGCGAATCGTTCTCGGCGGCGCCCGTGTTGCCCACCCAGACGATGCCCTGCGACCAGGCCGACTGGCCGCCGACACGAGCCTCCTTCTCCAGCAGCACCGCCTTCAGCCCGGCCTCGGCGCCGGCCGCGGCCGCTGCGCAGCCGCCCACGCCCGAGCCGACGCAGACGAGGTCGAACTCCTCGTCCCAGGAGGCCATCACTTCACCGCGTTGCCGTAGCTCTGGTCGATCCACTGATCGACGGCCACGGTCTTGATCATGCCCAGGCTCTGGAGGATGTCGGCGCTGTTCTTCAGGCCCTCAGGGTCGATCTTCGCGCCCTTGGTCAGGATGCGGCCCTGGCCCTGCTCGACGTACACCTGGTAGGTCTTGGCGGCAACCTCGTCGCTGATCTTGGCCTTGTCCTTCAGCAGGTTGATTGCTGCCTGCTTGTTGGCCGGATCGTAGAGCCAGTCCACCGCCTGCGACAGCGACGTCAAGTACTTTGTGACCGCGTCCTTGTGGCCCTGCCCCCAGGCCTTGTTGACGGCAAGGACGATGAACGTGTACTTCGGCAGCACCTCGTCCGAGCGGGACAGCGCCTTGAAGCCGTCGTTCTGAGCCTGGATGGCCAGCGCCTCGGTCATGATGGCCGCCTTCACCTGGCCCGCCTTCAAAGCCGCGTAGCGAGCCGGCGTGGTGCCGACCGGCACGAACGAGTAGTCCTTCTGGGCCTCCAGCCCCTTGGCCTTGGCCATCAGCCGGAAAATGTTGGCCGCGCCATCCGTGGCCGTGCTGACGGCGACCGTGGCGCCCTTCATCTGGTCCCAGCTGGTGATGCTCGGCTGCGTGATCACGGTGAACGCAGGATCGCCGATGTCCTGTCCCACGATCGAGATCGCCGCGCCGTTCTCGATGGCCTGGATGAAGGCGTCGCCCGAGGCGGCGGCGATGTTCACGGAGCCAGCGGTTACCGCCTGCGCAGCCGTGGCCGGGGTGCCCAGCTGCGTGCTGGTCACAGCCAGGCCGTTCTTGGCGTACAGGCCCTGCTGCTCGGCCACATAGTGGTCCCACTGGAAGGCATCCGGCGGCAGGACGCCCTCCGAGATCGCCTCCAGGCCGCTGGAATTGGGCGCAGGGACGCTGGCTGCCGGCTTGGCGCTTGCCGCGGACCCGCTGGCAGCCGCGGCGCTGGCGGCCGGCTTTGCGCTGGCGCCCGCAGAGGCCACGGCGGGCTTGCTAGCTGCCGGCGAAGCCGCCGCGGGAGATGATGCGGGGGCAGAACCTGGCGTAGCGGCTCCGCCACAGGCGCTGAGTAACAGGGCAAGGCCCAGCACAAATGGGATCGGTCGTCTCATGCTCGCGATTATGCACTCGAAGTGCGGCAGCGAACCCGACCTGCTTCCGCGCCCCTACAATGGCCGGCGCGTGATCGAGATCGGGGTCGACATCGGCGGCACGTTCACCGATCTGGCGGTGTACGACCCCGAAGCCGACCGGATGCGCTTCGGCAAGGTGCTGACGACGCCGGGGGATCCGTCGCTGGGCGTGAATGATGCGCTCGAGACCTTCGGCGCCAGCCCGGCGGAGGCCAGCGCATTCGTACATGGCACGACGCTGGCCATCAACACCGTCATCGAGCGGACCGGCGCGCGGACCGCGCTCATCACCACGCGTGGCTTCCGCGACTCGCTGGAGCTTGGGCGAGGCAACCGGCCCGAGGCCTACAACATCTACTTCAAGCGGCTCGATCCGCTCGTCCCACGCGAGCTGCGCTTCGAGCTGACGGAGCGCATGAACGCCCAGGGCGAAGCGCTCACGCCGCCTCAGCTCTACGAGCTGAACGGCATCGTGGCACAGCTCCGTCAGCAGCAGGTCGAGGCCGTGGCCATCTGCTTCATCAACTCCTACCGCAACCCGGCTCACGAGATCGAGGTCGCGAAATCGCTGCGGGAGCGGTGGCCGGAGGGCATCATCTCCATCTCCAGCGACCTCTCGCGCGAGTTCCGCGAGTTCGAGCGGACCTCCACGACCGTCGTCAACGCCTATGTCGCGCCCAAGCTGCGGCGCTATCTCGGCGGGCTGGAAGACGTGCTGGCGAGGAAGGACTTCCGCGGGCCCTTCTACGTCGTCGAGTCCAATGCCGGCATCTCCACTGCCGCCACCGCCAAGGACCGCGCCTGCTTCCTGATGGAATCGGGCCCGGTGGCGGGTGTGATCGGCAGCGCCCGTGTCGGCGAGCTGCTGGGCATCCGCAACGTCATCTCCTTCGACATGGGCGGCACCACCGCCAAGAGCTGCCTGGTGATCGACGGCATCCCGCCCACCACCGAGGACTACTGGATCGGCGGCTACGCCCAGGGCTACGTGCTGCAGGTGCCGGTGCTGGACATGGTGGAGGTGGGCGCCGGCGGCGGCAGCATCGCCTGGGTGGACGAGGTGGGCGGCATCCACGTCGGCCCGCGCAGCGCCGGCGCGGCCCCCGGCCCGGCCTGCTACGACCTGGGCGGCGAGGAGCCGACCGTCACCGACGCCAACCTCATCCTGGGCCGGCTCAACGAGGCCTACTTCGCCGATGGCCGGATGCGACTGGACCGGCTGAAAGCCGAGCGCGCGATCCACGACAAGCTGGCCAGCCGCTTCGGGATGCCGCTGGCCGAGACGGCGGCCGGCATGGTGGACCTGGCCAACCTGGCCATGGCCGAGGCGGTGCGCCTGGTGACGATCCGCCGCGGGCTGGACCCCCGCGACTTCGTGATGGTGGCCTACGGCGGGGGCGGCCCGCTGCACGCCAGCGCCATCGCCCGCGACCTGGCGATTCCGACGGTGCTCATCCCGCCCACGCCGGGCAACTTCAGCGCCATCGGCATGCTGCTGATGGACCTTCGCCGCGATTCCTCGGAGATGATCCTGCGCCAGCTCACGCCCGACACGCTCATCGCCATGGAGGAGGTCTTCCAGCGCCTGCAGCGATCGAGCGAGGAGCGCATCCGTGAGGAGGAGGGCGGCCGCGTCGAGCGCGTGGTATTCCAGCGCTTCGCCGAGATGCGCTACCGCGGCCAGCAGACGGCGCTGAAGGTGATGCTTGGCCCCGCGCTGGACCTGGACGACGTTCGGCGGCGGTTCGAGGCGTCCTACATGCAGCGCTACAGCCACGATCCGCGCAATCAGCCGGTAGAGGTGGTGAGCATCCGCCTCGCGGCGCACGGCATCCGCCCGAGGGCGAATTTGGCGCGTTTTGCCATTCCGAATCCGGCGGATTCTTCGCCTTCGGCTCAGAATGACACGGTGCGGGACGTGTACTTCAAGCAGTCCGGCGGCTTCGTCTCCACGCCCGTGTACCGGCGCGAAAGCCTGCAGCCGGGCACCCGCCTCCAGGGCCCGGCAGTAATCGAGGAGCCGTCCTCCACTACCATTGTCGAGCCGGGCGATGAGCTTGAGGTGAACGAGTACGGCCACCTGCTGCTGCATGTCGCGCGAGACGGCTGACAAACTCGTAGTTGCGAATTATTCGCAAGTAGAGTAGGCTCAGCCCATGTACATCGATCGCCGCCTGTGGCGGCTGGCGGCAGACTTCCACGGCTGGATCGCGCTGACCACCATCGTCGGCCTGCTCACGGTTCCGCTCGGGATTCTGCGGCTCACCCTCAGCGGCCAGGCCATCGCCCGCGTGTTCAAAGGCGAAGGGCTGGCCACGTTGTGGGGAGCGCTGGCGGTGATCGGGCTGCTGATCGTGCTGCGATCGGCGGTGCAGTTCGGCCGCGAGGCCATCGCCAGCCGCATGGGCGGGCGCCTGAAAGTGCGCTTCCGGCGCATGCTGTACGAGCACGCGCTGCGCCTCGGCGCGGGCTACTTCGACCAGCAGCGCACCGGCGATATGTCCAACTCGCTGGTCGAGGACGTCGAGCGGCTGGAGATCTACTACACGCAATACATCCCGCAGATGGTCATCGCCGGCCTCACGCCGGTGATCCTGTTCGGCATCATGCTGTCGCTCGACCTGGAGATCGCGCTCATCTTCCTGGCGGCAGCCATCGCCACGCTGGTGCTGCCCAGCATCTACCGCCAGGCGGTCCGAAGCACCACCGGCAACTTCCGGCGCGAGTTCGGCGCGCTCAGCGCCGATTTCCTGGACAACATGCAGGGCCTGGCCACGCTAAAGGCCTTCGGCGTCAGCAAGCAGTGGGGCGACCGCCTGGCGCAGCGGGTGACGGCCATGTTCAACCAGACCATGAAGGTCATGGGCCTGAACCTGCTGAGCGGCAGCATCACCCTGTTCGGCGCCTCGGCGGGCGCCGCCGCGGGATTGATCGTCGGCGCCATCCGGGTGCAGGAGGGCATGCTGCCGCTGGCCACGCTGCCGGTCATCCTGCTGCTCGGCGTTGAGGTGTTCCGGCCGCTGCGCGACCTGGCGACGGTGTCGCACAACGGCATGCTCGCCATGGCCTCAGCGCAGGGCATGTTCCGCCTGATGGACGCCAAGCCCTCAGTCCCCGAGCCGGGATCCCCCGCGATCGGCGAGCTGGACGCCGGCGTGTCCTTCGAGGACGTGACCTTCAGCTACCGTGGCGACCGGCCGGCGGTGGACGGCGTCTCCTTCGAGCTTCGGCCAGGCGAGACACTGGGCGTGGTTGGCGCCAGCGGCGCGGGCAAGTCGACGCTGGTGAACCTGCTGCTGCGCTTCGTCGATCCGCAATCGGGCCGCGTGCTGCTGGGCGGGCGCGACGTGCGCGACATCCCCTCGGAGCAGCTGCGCCGCCAGATGTCGCTGGTCGCCCAGGACACGTACCTGTTCTACGGCACCGTGGCGGACAACCTGCGGCTGGGCAAGCCCGACGCCACCGACGCCGAGCTCGAAGCCGCCGCTCGAACGGCCAACGCCCACCAGTTCATCTCCGAGCTGCCGAACGGCTACCAGACGCTGATCGGCGAGCGCGGCCTGCGCCTCTCCGGCGGCCAGCGGCAGCGCATCGCCATCGCCCGCGCGCTGCTGCGCGATGCGCCCATCCTCGTCCTGGACGAGGCGCTCTCGAGCGTGGACGCCGAGAACGAGGCCATCATCCGTGAGGCGCTGGACCGGCTGCAGCGCGGCCGGACGACGCTGGTCATCGCCCACCGGCTGTCCAGCGTCATCAACGCCGGCCGCATCATCGTGCTGGAGAAGGGCCGCATCGTGGAGACGGGCAACCACGCCCAGCTCATGGCCGCGGGCGGCCTCTACTCGCGCCTGATGGCCGCCCAGCAGGCGGTCGAGGCGCAGCGCGAATCCGAAGGCTTCCTGGAAGTCGCGGACGAGGAGGAGACGGTGGCTGCCACTAGCGGTGCAGCCGCCCCCGCGGCTGCGGCCAGCGTGCACCGGCTCAGCGCCGCCCGGACCTGGGCGCGTCTCCTACGGCTGGTGCGGCCGTGGCTCGGCGAGATGTCGGCCACGCTCACGTTCGGCATCCTGAACGCGCTGTCGAACGCCGCCCTAGCGGTGCTCGGCGCGGTGATCGTAGCCAAGGTGGCGACCCACCAGCCGGTGGACGGCTGGCTGTGGGGCCTGGCCGGCATGGCCATCGCCGCTGGGCTGATGCGCTGGTTCGACGGCTGGATCGCGCACGACCTGGCCTACCGCCTGCTCGGGTCGCTGCGTATTCGCCTCTATCGCCTGCTCGATCCGCTGGCGCCGGCGTACCTGCTGCGCCGCCGCAGCGGCGACCTCGTGAGCGCCGCCATGAGCGACATCGAGACCATTGAGCTGTTCTACGCCCACACCATCTCGCCGGGCTTCGTGGCCATCGTCGTGCCGGGCGTAATCCTGCTCGCGCTGGCCTTCCTGTCCTGGCCGCTGGCCCTGGTGCTGCTCCCGTTCCTCGTGGCGGTCGCGCTGACGCCGCTCATCGCCAGCAAGCGCATGGAACGCCTGGGGCAGGACGTCCGCGAGATCACCGGCGATACCAACGCCCAAATCGTGGACAGCATCCAGGGTCTGCGGACCATCGTGGCCTTCAACTACGGCCAGCGCCGGTCCGCCGAGGTGGACGCCTCCGGCCGGCGGCTGAGCGCCTCCAAGCGGCGCCTCACCCGCTGGCAATCGTTCCAGGCCGCGCTGGTCGACGCCCTGATCGGCCTGGGCGGCCTGGCCGTGCTGACTATGGGCGCCAGCCTGGTCTCTGAAGGCCATGTGGGCCGCTACGACCTGCCGCTGGTGACGGTGCTGGCGATGTCGTCGTTCCTGCCGGTGGTCACGATCGTGACGGTGGCCCGCGACCTGATGCAGACGCTGGCCGCCGGCCGCCGCTATTTCGCCATCGAAGACGAGCCCGTGCCGGTAACCGACGGCCCGGTAGCCGAACTGGCGGCCCAGGGCAGCCTGCCTGTGTCCTTCGAGGGCGTGACCTTCCGCTACAACCCCACCGAGCGCCCGGCGCTGGAGGACGTGACCTTCGCTATCCCAGCCGGCGGCACGGTGGCCTTAGTCGGCCGCTCCGGCGCCGGCAAGACGACCGTCGCGAACCTGCTGCTCCGCTTCTGGGACCCGCAGGAGGGCTCGATCCGCATCGGCGGGACGGACGTGCGCGAGCTCGAGCTTGACGAGCTGCGGCGGCACATCGCGCTGGTAAGCCAGGACACGTACCTGTTCCACACCTCGCTGCGCGACAACATCCGCCTGGGCCGTCCGGACGCCAGCGACGAGGACGTCCTGCGCGCTGCCCGTGGCGCCAACGTGGACGAGTTCGCCTCAGTGCTGCCGAACGGCTATGACACGCTGGTGGGCGAGCGCGGCCTGCAGCTGTCCGGCGGCCAGCGCCAGCGCATCTCCATCGCCCGCGCCATCCTGAAGGACGCGCCCATCCTGGTGCTCGACGAGGCCACATCCCACCTCGACGCCCTCAACGAGGCCGAGGTCCACGACGCCCTCAGCCGCCTCATGGCGGGCCGCACCACGCTGGTCATCGCCCATCGCCTCTCGACCATCCGCAACGCCGACCGCATCGTCGTCCTGGACGGCGGCCACGCCGTCGAGCAAGGCACCCACGCCGAGCTGCTGGCCAGGGACGGCCTGTATTCGCACTTGATCGCCTCGCAGCTCCGCTCGGCGACCAGCGCTCCCGTGGATCGAGTCTTGACGGGCGCCTAACCGCGACCCTATTCGGCGGGATAGTTCAGGCTTTCGCCAGCCAAGCTGCGCCGCGCAGCGCACGCTCCTCCCACCAGCCGAGCTCGGCGGCATCGCCCAACGCCTTTTCCCAGCCGAACCACACTAAGCCCACGAGGAGCGCAAGGTCCAGCTGCTGGAGCCACCATGAGCCGAGCGCTATTCCATGGCGGACGAGCGCATCTGCATAGGCAGCGATGGCGTCGTCCTTGTCGTGCGGCAGGCGTGAACGGTTGAGCGCCAGATACCAGGCCAGGTCCAGCGCAGGTGGAGCGGAGCCTGGCAGCGCCCAGTCGAGCAGGATGGTGCGACCGTCCGGCCTGGTCCCGAGGTTGCCGAGCTTCCAATCGCCATGCACGAGAGTTCGCGGCGTCGAGGCCAAGGCTGCAATCAACGGCGTGGGATCGTCAAGCAGCGGGCACACGATCCTTGCGGCGCGCGGAGCCCTGTCGGCGAACCGCGCCCAGCCTTCCACGGCCAAACGTGGAACCTCGGCGCCCGGCAGATCCCCTGCAGCGGCCATGGAAGATGGGTGGAACAGCAGCAGACGGCTGCTCAGAGGCAGGAGGCCGATCCGATCTTCCCAGTCCCAGAAGGCGGCATGCAGCGCAGCCATGTGGTCCAGGAACCGGAGGTGCTGCTCGACGGGTATCGGCGCATCGCCCTCCGCCACCAGGTAGGCGCCGACATCCTCCATGATCAGCTGAGCTTCACCCAGGGTCTGTCCGGGCACGCAGCCAAGCGTGGCGTGGTCGATGCACTGAGGCATGCGCGTGAGAAGCCCCGAGCGCCACAACACCAGGGGGCGGCAGGTGAGGTCGCCGCTCACCTGCATCAGCCAATCGTCCTGCCGGCGAAGATGCTTCACCACGAAGGTGCGCCCTTCAGCCTGAACTCGCGTCAGCTGGCTGCCCGTCTTGCCGTCGAGGCTGAGCAGGGGCGTGCCGCTGCTCAGCCGGGCGAGGATGGCCGCTGGCCCCTCCAGCATCAGCCGATCGCTCCTTCCACGTGGACCAAGAGGGTGCGCCGGTCGGACTGGGGCAGCGCGGCCGCGATACTCTGCGCGGCATCTGAGACCAACCGTTCGCATCGCTCACGCGCGGCGCCGGCGACACATGAACGCGCAATGCCGGCAGCCCTGAGGAGAAGTGGCGGCGACTCGAGCTGCTCGGCAAGCCGCACGGCCTTCATTGCGTCGGGGGCGCCCGCTTTGGCATCCGTTTGGGCGCGCAGCAGGAGCGCCAGGACGCGATATTTGGGCGAGGTAAAGGCCTGCGCCTCCTCCAGGACTGTTTCCGCACTCGACCAGGCGTCGGTCACGCGGCCCTCAAGGAGCGCCAGCCGGCCGGCAGCGAGCCGCCAGCGCATGCGAATGCGCCAGCTGTAGAAGGTCAAGGGATCTTCGGCGAACGGCCGCGCCTCGTCGAGCCGCCGTCTGGCCTCGCCCGCGTCATTGGCGTCCAGCGCCAGCT
>Ga0209062_1001097_pt1 | contig 54944 bp, 49 predicted proteins | sample Coa_R2_2_FD_187158 | JGI IMG/M metagenome (GOLD analysis project Ga0209062, IMG submission 187158) | Surface soil microbial communities from Centralia Pennsylvania, which are recovering from an underground coalmine fire - Coalmine... | ecosystem: Environmental > Terrestrial > Soil > Unclassified... | reverse complement strand
GAGCAGGGCGGTCGCCATGAACGGACCGAGCTTGGAGGGGTCGGTCATGTTGGCGAACATCTGCACCATGCCGATCAGCGTACCGATCATGCCGAAGGCCGGGGCGCAGTCGCCGATGGCGCGGTAGATCTTGCTGCCCTCGTCGAGATGCATCAGGAAGTTGTCGCGATCGCGCTCGAGATTGTCGCGGATGAATTCGAGGTCATAGCCGTCGGCGACGTAGCGAATGCCCTTGGCCAGGAACGGCTCGTCGGTTTCGACCTTTTCCAGGCCCACCGGTCCCTGCTTGCGGGCGATCTCGGCGATACGGGCGAGCTCGTCGACCAGGTCGCGGGCGGTGAGCCGGCTCATGGTGAACGCGTATTTCATACCGAGGGGTATGCCGTGCAGGATGACGTTGAGCGGAAAGCGGATCATCGTCGCCGAGAACGATCCGCCGAAGATGATGATGACGGCGTGATCGGAAAGGAAGATGGCGAAATCGCCGCCGAGCAACATCAGTGTCGCGATGACAATGGTGCCGGCGACCAGACCTGCGCCCGTCATGATATCCATGGGAGACTCCAACGCGTACACGAACCCGCCGCCATCCTGACGGCGCGCAGCCCGAATTGGGCCACGTTGGAAGACCCTAGATGGCCGCCATTAAAGACGCGTAAAGGTTAAGCAGACAAACGCTGCGCCGCGACGGAACGGCACACCGTCATGCAGCCAGCGCGAGGCCGCGATCGACAAGAACAGCGACACGGGCGTGACATCAACGTTCTGCTAACCATATAAGGCAGGGGATATTCCACCGCCCCCAGCAGCCTGATCTTGATCAGGCGTTCCTTTACCCCGGACACGGGGGTATCGAGGCAGACAATGTCGAATAGAGACCCCATCAACTGGATGCTGTCCGAGGCCATCGGCTCCCTGGCCCGGGCCGAACGGCTGCGTCAGCAATTTTTCGTCCTCCAGGCAGGTCCCCGGGAATCCTGCTGGGAGCCGCCGATCGACGTGCTGGAGACGGATGAGGAGTTGCTGATTCTGGTCGCGCTGCCCGGCGTCGACCCCGAGAAGGTCGAGGCCGTCATCGATGGCGAGGGCGTGCTCACCATCAGTGGACAGCGAACATTGCCGGCCGAGCTGCGCAACGCCCGCATTCACCGCCTCGAGCTGCCGCAGGGCCGCTTCGAGCGTCGGATCTCATTGCCTGCCGGGCGCTATGCGGTCAGCCGCTTCGCCGTCAACGGCTGCGTCGCCTTTCGTCTCGCCAAATCCTGAAAAACCGAGATCGCCAATGCCGCCTGATTCCGGACAAGCGACTTCCAACGCCAACGCTTCCAACAACAACACGTCCAGCACCGTGTCGGACACCAGCACCATGCGCATCCCCGACGATGCCCTGATCATCGTCCCCGTGCGCAATATCGTCCTGTTCCCGGGCGTCGTCGCCCCGATCACCATCGCGCGCGCCAAGTCGATCACCGCCGCCCAGCAGGCGCTGCGCGAGCAGCGACCGGTCGGCATCCTCTTGCAGCGTGACGCCGAGGTGGACAATCCCGGCCCGGACGACCTCTACCGGGTCTGCACCATCGCCAATATCGTGCGCTACATCACCGGCCACGATGAATCCCATCACGTGATCTGCCAGGGCGTGTCGCGCGCCCGCGTGCTGGACTATCTGCCCGGCACGCCCTTTCCCGTGGCGCGGGTGCAGAATATCCCGGAGCCGACCAACTCGTCGCCGGAGATCGAAGCGCGCTTCCTCAACCTGCAGCGCCAGGCGATCGAGGCGGTGCAATTGCTGCCGCAGGCGCCGCCCGAACTCGTCGCCGCGTTCCAGGCGACCACCTCGCCCGGGGCGCTGGCCGACATGGCGGCCTCCTATATGGACATCAAGCCGCAGGACAAGCAGGACATCCTGGAAACGGTCGACCTCGCCAAGCGTATGGAGAAGGTCTCCATATTGCTGGCCGAGCGGCTGGAGGTGCTGCGCCTGACCAACGAGATCGGGCAGAAGACCAAGGCTGCCTTCGACGAGCGTCAGCGCGAGGCGATCCTGCGCGAGCAGATGGCGACAATTCAGCGCCAGCTTGGCGAGGGCGACGGCAAGGCGGCCGAAGTCGCCGAGCTGAGCAAGGCCATCACCGAGGCCAAGATGCCGCCGGAGGCCGAAAGCCAGGCGCTCAAGGAGCTGCGGCGCTACGAGCGCATGCCGGAGGCGGCCGGCGAAGCCGGCATGGTGCGCACCTATCTGGACTGGCTGATCGAGCTGCCCTGGTCGTTGCCGGAGGAGAAGCCCATCGACATCGCGGAGGCCCGCAGCATCCTCGACGAGGACCATTTCGGGCTGGAGAAGATCAAGAGCCGCATCATCGAATACCTGGCGGTGCGCAAGCTTGCCCCGCAGGGCAAGGCGCCGATCCTGTGCTTTTCCGGTCCGCCGGGCGTCGGCAAGACCTCGCTCGGCCAGTCGATCGCGCGCGCAATGGGGAGGCCTTTCGTCAGGGTCAGCCTCGGCGGCGTGCATGACGAGGCCGAGATCCGCGGCCACCGCCGCACCTATATCGGGGCCCTGCCCGGCAACATCATCCAGGGGATCAAGAAGGCCGGCGCGCGCAACTGCGTGATGATGCTGGACGAGATCGACAAGATGGGACGCGGTATCCAGGGCGACCCGTCGGCCGCCATGCTGGAGGTGCTCGACCCCGAGCAAAACTCGACGTTCCGCGACAATTATCTTGGCGTGCCGTTCGATCTTTCCCGCGTGGTATTCATCGCGACCGCGAACATGCTGGACAGCATTCCGGGACCGCTGCTCGACCGCATGGAGATCATCAGCCTTGCCGGCTATACCGAGGACGAGAAGCTCGAGATCGCCAGGCGCTATCTGGTGCGCCGTCAGCTGGAGGCGAATGGCCTCAAGGCCGAACAGGCCGAGGTCGACGCCGAAGCTCTGCGGCAGATCATCAAGGGATACACGCGCGAGGCGGGAGTTCGCTCGCTGGAGCGGGAGATCGGTCGCGCGCTGCGGCACGCCGCGGTGCAGATCGCCGAAGGCTCGACGCAGAAAGTGACCATCATGCCCAAGGACCTCCCCGCCATTCTCGGGCAACCGCGCTTCGAGGGCGAGATCGCGCTGCGCACGAGCGTGCCCGGTGTCGCGACGGGGCTCGCCTGGACGCCGGTCGGCGGGGATATCCTGTTCATCGAAGCCACGCGCGTCCCCGGCAAAGGCGCGCTGATCCTCACCGGCCAGCTCGGCGAGGTGATGCGCGAGAGCGTGCAGGCGGCGCTGACCCTGGTGAAGAGCCGCGCGTCCCAGCTCGGTATCGATCCTGCGCTGTTCGAGAAAAGCGACATCCATGTCCATGTGCCGGCCGGCGCCACGCCCAAGGACGGTCCGAGTGCGGGCGTCGCCATGTTCACCGCCCTCACCTCGCTATTCACCAACCGCACGGTGCGGAGCGACACCGCCATGACCGGCGAGATTTCGCTGCGCGGCCTCGTGCTGCCGGTCGGCGGCATCAAGGAGAAGGTGGTCGCGGCGGCAGCTGCAGGGCTGACGCGCGTGATGCTTCCGGCCCGAAATCGCAGGGACTTCGACGACATCCCCAAGACCGCGCGCGACAAGCTCGAGTTCATCTGGCTCGAGCGGGTCGACGATGCCATCGCTCATGCGCTTGCCGCAGCGCCGCAGGCAGCAGCCGCGGAGTAGAGGGCACAGATTGTGCCCGACTCCGGAAGATTGCGTAGGGGCTCGTCCTTAAGATATCGCGCCAATAGGCAAGAATGCCTAATTGGTGAATGATCCATTGCGTCGAATGTCAGCGGTCCATTGCCGGTGCGCTCGCGGAGGCGGACATGGCTAGCGAAACCATCAAGGCCCTCATGATGATCACCCTGTTTTGCAGTCTCCAGGCGGCGCTGCATCTGCCGCGGATGATCAATTCGCAAACCATCAGGCGCTGGCGTCAGATGACGCTTCTGCCCCGATTGCATTGGCCCGTGCATCCCCCGGCCGGCTATGCCTTGATTCCTGTTCAGGTCAGGCGCCGGCGCCACGGAGGTCGGCGTCATTCTGGGGCACGCGAAGCGTGAACCCGGAATCTCGAGATTCCGGGTTCGATGCAGTAGCATCGGCTCGGGATGATGGAGCGACAGTCTTTCAGATTCCCCCTGCCCGGTCCCGCAGCCGGTAGAATTGCAGCGCTGTATTGGCGGTCTTGGCCTGCAGGCGGGTGAAGCTTGCGCAATATTGATCGAGATCGCCCGGGGCAAAATCCGCCTGTCCCGCTTTCAACAGCAACAACGCCTTGGCGGTCTCCCAGGCAAAGCCGGCGGCCTTCGCCAGCACGATCATCTGCTCCACCCGTTTCTGCACCAAAGCACGCTCGACCACGCCGATGGAAACGTCGCAAATCCGTGACAGCGCGAGCGCGGTGCGGTCGAAATCCTTCGCCCTGGCGAATCGGAGGACGGTAGCTTCATCCAGCTTGCCCTGCGCCTGCAGCTCCTCAACCTCGGATCTCGCGTCGCGAAATATCCCCGAGCCGGCGCGGGCCATGCGCTGCAAGCGCTCGCCGGCCGTGGCAACAGCGGCGCGAATCTGGTCGGCCTGACGGGGTTTTGCCGACTCCATCGCCGTCCGCACCTCGTCGGACACCCGCTGGAACAGGCTGATCAGCTCGCGACGGGGGATATCGGGACGCGACCACACGCACAGCGCCAGCCGGTTGTCGCCCAGCGCCTTGTCGACCAGCGCCGCGAAGCCGTCGCTCGAAAAGCGCGAGCCGGCGTTCTCCGCCGTGCTCGAGACCACCGCCATATTGCCGCGCGCAAGCAGCACGTCGGTGACGTTCTCGTCGACCTGGCTGCGCTTGGAGATCGCCAGCAGATGATCCTGGCTCATCGTCCTGGCATTCTCGAGCAGCATCTCCTCCGTCACGCGCTCCGATTGCGACAGCACGGGTCCTGCGACCTCGATCGACGGATCGAAGGCGAGCCTGCGGATGATGTTCAAGGGCGCGTCGGTCGCCTGCGCAAAACGGCTGCCGAACGCGGCACGAGCGGCGAGCTCGACGCCCTCGATCAGCCTTGTCAGAACTTCGTCGAACAGCTCGAGCTGCGGCTCGGAGAAGCTGCCGGAGGCCGACATGAAGAGGTCGGTGACCCGGCGAAGCACGTCGGCGCGGCGCGACAGGCTTCCGCCGCCGATGGCATCCTCAAGCTGATCCAGCAGACCTTCGTAAGCGCCCATTGCTCACCCAGCCCTGCCGCCGGCTGCCCGTGCGGGCTGCGGCGCGTTGGCGCGAAGCGGCGCCGCGAATTCGGCGATGAAGCGGGCCTGCGGCAACGGGCGCGCGAACAGAAAGCCTTGCGCGTATTCCACGCCCGCATTGCGCAGCATCTGAAATTGATGCTCGGTCTCGACGCCCTCGGCGGTCACCGCCATGTCGAGCCCGCGCGCCAGCGCCAGCACCGAGGCGATCACGGCCGAATAGTCGCGGCGCTGCTCCGCGCCCTGGATGAAGGACTTGTCGATCTTGATCTTGTCGAAGGGAAAGTTGGTCAGGTAGCTCGCGGACGAATAGCCGGTGCCGAAATCGTCCAGCGCCATGGTGATGCCGAGGTTCTTCAATTGCCGAATGGTCTGCAAATGCGAGGCCTGGTTGTCGAGCAGCGCCGATTCCGTGATCTCGAGCTCCAGCCGTTCGGGATTGAGGCCGGATTCAACCAATGCGCAAAGCACCACGTCGAACAAATTGCCCTTATTGAACTGGAAGGCCGACAAATTGACGGAGACCCTGAGCGCCTCGGGCCAACAGGCTGCGTCCTTGCAGGCCTGCTGCAGGATCCAGTCGCCCAGCGGCACGATCAGCCCGCTTGCCTCCGCAATCGGAATGAACTCGTCGGGGTCGATCAGGCCGCGCTGCGGATGGCGCCAGCGCAACAGCGCCTCGCCGCCGCACACCGTCTGCGTCCTGACATCGATGATCGGCTGGTAGCGCAGCTCGAACTCGCCCTTGCCGATGGCCTCGCGCAACTCGCTTTCGATGAGCTTGTGGGCCTCGGCATTCCGCATCATTTCCGGCCGATACAGCCGGAAGTCATTGCGGCCGTCCGCCTTCGCCGCATAGAGCGCAAGATCCGCCTTCTTGAGCAGGTCCTTGGGATCGCCGCCGTCGAAGGGCGAACGCGCGATCCCGATGCTGGTGCCGACCGTTACCTGGTGGCCGTTCAACTCGATCGGCCGCGCAACGGTGTCGATGATCCGCAGCGCGAGCGCGATCGTTGCTTCATTCTCCTCTTCGTCCAAGGGCTGGATGATCGCGAACTCGTCGCCGCCGAGGCGTGCCAGTACGTCGCTGTCGCGCAGGCTCGCCTTGAGACGGCGCGCAACCTCGATCAGCAGCTGGTCGCCGGCGGCATGGCCGAGCGTATCGTTGACGTTCTTGAACCTGTCGAGATCGAGCATGAAGACAGCGAAATTGTCGGTCGCGACCTTGTCGCGCCGCGGGATGGCTCCCTCCAGCATCTTGGTGAGAAAGGCGCGGTTCGGTAACCCGGTCAACAGATCGTGCTCGGCGAGATAGGCGATTTTCTGCTCGTTCCGCGCCCGCTCCGTGATGTCCTCATGCGTCGTCAGCCAGCCGCCATCCGGCATCATGTGACGATTGATCGACACGATCCGGCCGTCAGCGAGCTCATGGACCTCGCTGCCCTTCTTGATGTTCTGCGCCCTGTAGATCTCGGGATCGAGCTTGAAGCAGGTGCCCCGCTGGCGGCGCAATTCCAGGATTTCGGACAGCTGCATGCCGGCCGCGATCTGCCCGGGCGACAGATGATAGATTTCGGCATAGCGCCGGTTGGAGACGACGACCCTCTGCTCGGCGTCAAACAGGCAGACGCCCTGTGACATGTTGTTGATGGCGGCATCGAAGCGCGCGTTCATCCGCTCGAGCGCAGCGGCATTCGCAACCAGAAGGTCCTGATCATGCTTGTGCTCGGTAATGTCCTCGTGGGTCGCAATCCAGCCGCCGCCGGGAATCCTGTTGCGGCGAATGAACACGGTTCGCCCGTCCCGCAGCGGTTGCATCTGGGTCGGCAAATCCATGACCGTGTCGAGAAAGTCGTCGACGCCCAGCTCGGAGGTCTGACCGTTGCGCATATGAGTTTCAAGCAGCGTGCGCAACGGCGTTCCAGGCCGAATCTGCTCGTCCCTCAAGCCGTACATGTCGCGGAAGCGCTGATTGGAGATGACGATGCGCTTCTCCGAATCGAACATGATGAGGCCGTTCGGCATGTTGCTCAGGGCGACTTCAAACAGCCCGTTGACGTCCGCCAACCGGCTGGCCATCTTGCGGACGAAAAATCCGAGCAACGCGATGACGACGACGAGGATCGCAGTGTTGAGCGCCTCGCGCTCGGCAAGCGCGCGCCACGTTGTAAGGATCTCGTTGGTGCTCCGGCCGACCGCAAGCACCAGCGGATAGAACTCGCTCTCCTGGTAGCTGTTGAGCCGAACGATGCCATCGGCCGACGATCTGATCTCGACGGTGCCGGATTTCGACGTCCGCAGCTGCGCGAATATGCCGCCGGGCCTCATGTCCTTGCCGACATTGGCCTCATCGAACGGCCTGCGCACCAACAGCTTGCCGCTGCGGGTCGCGAGCAGGATGGCCCCCTCCTCGCCGATGTCGAGCTGCTGGTAGAAATTCTGGAAATAATCCGGCCGGACCAGCACCAACGCCACGCCGGCGAAACTGCCGTCGGCCCTGTTGAAGCGCCGCGACACCGGAATGACCCAATCATCGATGTTGCGCGCATGGATTGGCGCACCGATGTAGAGCCCGCGCGCTTCGTTGCCGAGATGATATCTGACGTACTCGCGGTCCGAATCGTCCAATGAGCGCCAGCCGGGTTGCGAGCTGACGATCAGCGCGCCCTGCTGGTCGACGACCGCGACCCCCTCCAGCTCCGGATTTTGGGCTACCTCGCTCTGGAACCATGCTGCAGTTCGGTCGCGCCCACCAGCCCGCTCCAGATCGCCATGCTCGAGCCGCTCCACCACGCTGGTCAATAGCGTGTCGGCAGTTCGGAAGGTAAGTTCCGCGTGCCGCATCAGGGCTTTGAGCAAATTTTCATTGTCCCGGGTGCGGGCGACGAGTTCCTCCGCACGCTGCTCCAGGATGCGCGTTGCTCCCAGACCGGCGATGACGGCACAGACGATCAGCACGAAGCCGAGCGTCGCGGTTGCGACGCTTGGTCGCCAGCCCGACCCGCCTTGCCAAAACGGCCACCTCATGCGCCAGTTCGATCTCATCATGCGGGGGGTTGCTGCGACGGACCGTGTGTTCACCCACGCGGTGTTTCGCTGAGGAGTTCAGAGCGCTCACGGCGTGTCGCTCGCTTACAGGCCAGTTCCCGCGAAGCCAGATGCGCGCGACACTGGCCTCATCAAAGCACGCCCATCGTCGGCGATAGATTAACGAGATACTGAAGCTTGTCGTGACCCGTATTCATACGGAGGCAGCTTGATACCTTCGACAGGGCTAGGGTGAAATTCCGGCGAGCTGCAGGCTGAGCCTGCGCAGCCGCGCCCGCGCATTGGCATCATAGGCCTGCGGATTGGCCTGGGCCTGACGCAGGCCGTTGAAGAACAGCCCGGTTTGGCCGGCGACATCGTCGCCCTCGACGAGGTGCAGGATCGCCGCACCGCCCTCCTCGACGGTCGAGACCGGGGTAATGCCGCCGGCGCGCACCATGGTGGTGTTCATGTAGGTTGCGGGATGCAGGCAGTTCACCGTGACGCCGGTTCCCTTGAGCTCCTCGGCCAGATCGATGGTGAACATGATCTGCGCGAGCTTGCTCTGGGAATAGGCTCGCGTGCCGTTGTAGTTCCTCGTGATCATGACGTCGTCGAAATCGATCGGGTGCTGCCCGAGCGAAGCGACATTGACGATACGCGACGGTGCAGCCGCCTTGATGAGCGGCAGCAGGAGATAGGCGAGCACGAAGCCCGCGAGATAGTTCACCGCAAAGCGCAGCTCGTATCCGTCCGCGCTTTCGCGCCGCTCAGGCCCGCCGTTCTTCGAGCCGATGCCGGCATTGCTGACGAACACGTCGAGCCGCTTGTTGTCGGCAATCACGGCCGCCGCGAGAGCGCGCGCCCCCGCAAGCGACGACAGGTCGGCCTGATAGAAGCGCGGCGCGGCATGGCCCTCGCGCACGATCTCCTCGATCAGCGTCCTGGCGCGGCTCTCGTCGCGGCCATGGATCAGGACGCTGGCGCCCTCGCCTGCGAGCCGTTTCGCAACGTACCGGCCGACGCCGTCGGTCGAACCGGTGATCAGGACCGTCTTGCCGTGCATGTCCATGGCGCCACCGCCTGGTTAGTGGATCTCCGCCGAACGCTTCAGAGCGTCCTTCAGCTTCTCCAGTGAGAAGTCCTTGGACCGCGCGATCTCCAGGATGGGCGCCTCGCGGCGGGCACAGAGCTCGCAAGCCTCGGGCAGTTTCGCCGCGACGTCGTTCGGGATCACGATTGCGCCATGGCGGTCGGCGTGGATCAAATCGTCCGAGCGCACCGTCATGCCGGCAACCCGCACCTCGCCGCCGAAGCTCTCCGCATGCACCCAGGCATGTGAGGGACCAATCGAGCCGGCCAGTGCCTGGAAGCCCTCGGCCCACTGGTCGATATCGCGGATCGAGCCGTCGGTGACGACGCCGAGGCAGCCGAGCGCCCTGTGCACATTGCTCTGCACCTCGCCCCAGAATGCGCCGTAGCCGACGTCGGGCCCGTCGATATCCTGGATCACGACGATGCGCGGGCCGAAGCCGGTGCCGACATAGTCGTAATAGTCCGTACGACGCCTCGCCTGCTCGGCGACCGGCAGGCCGGACTGCACCACCGAGCGAATGGTCACGGTGCGCGCATAGCCCACGATCGGCGGTAACGCGGGAAATGGGCAGACCAGCGGCTTGGTCGTGTAGCCGATCAACCGCCGCTCCGGGGCCACAATTTCCATGGCGTTGCAGATGGTCGGCGTATCCCAGCGCCCAAGCTGCGCGAGCAGTGATCCGGGCAGCGGGGCGGCGGGGGGCTTGGTCACAGTCACGGGCGTCCTCTCCGAATGATCATCTGACGGCCGTTTCAAGCGCCGCCAATTTGCTCCGCCGTCTTAGCCGAGATTGGCAGCAAACCCAACTCGGCGCCGGCTCATGGCAGATATCCGGGACGGATCGTCCGAGCGGCCCGTCAGTGCAGGCGCTCAGGCCGCTCCTCGGGTTCGGCTGGCTTTGCTGGAGGAAGAGACGACGGCGGCGCGCTCGCTGCCGCGGCGCCGGCATTGCTTGTCGCCAAGGCTGCCGCGCGCGCATGGTCCCGATAGGATTTGAAGCCGAGCGGCAGGCTCAAAATGTACAGCAACGAGCCGGCCGACAGGATGTACCAGGGATAGGCGATCAACAGCGCAATGAAGAAGATCACCGCGACGAACACCGGGAGCACGAACTCGGGCGGCACGCGCATGCGCACGGTCTTGCCGGAAAACACCGGCAGCCGCGAGACCATCAGGAAAGCGATCAGCAGGGTGTAGGCGGCCGTCAGCATTGCCGGCGGTTTGCTCACGTCCAGGAAACCCAGATAGATCGGCAGCAGCACGGTGATCGCGCCGGCCGGCGCCGGAACGCCGGTGAAATAGTTCGCCGCAAACGGAGGCTTGTTGGGATCGTCCATCGTGGCGTTGAAGCGGGCCAGCCGCAGGCTGCCGCTGATGGCAAACACCATGGCCGCGATCCAGCCGCCATTGCGCAGCTCGTGCAATTGCCAGAAATACAGGATCAGGCCGGGCGCAACGCCGAAATTGACGAAGTCGGCCAGGCTGTCGAGCTCGGCGCCGAACTTGGACTGCCCCTTGATCAGGCGCGCGACGCGGCCATCGATGCCGTCAAGGACGGCGGCAAACACGATCAGCCCGACCGCAAGCCCCATCCGGTCTTCGGTGGACAGGCGAATGGCGGTGAGGCCTGCACAGATCGCAAGCAGGGTGATGACATTGGGCACCAGCATCCGCACCGGGATCGGGCGGAAGCGGCGGCGGCGCAGTTCGGCCTGGGACGGTTCATAGGGCATGGGCTAGATATAGCAACGACTGCCCATCCACGCCATCGTCACTCATCGGGCCGCCCCGTCCCCAGTCGATGGTTAATCCGTCCGGTACGAACGGCCGTTGTCGCTCAGCCTGAAATCCGCCAGAATGGTTTCTCCCGCAATCGCGGTCTGGCCCTCGGCGACCAGCGGCTGGGTGCCCTCGGGCAGGAAGACGTCGAGCCGGGAGCCGAACCGGATCAGGCCGAAGCGTTCGCCGGCGCCGATCGACTGCCCCTCCTTGACAAAGCAGACGATGCGCCGGGCCACGAGACCGGCGATCTGGATCACGCCGATGCGGCCGTTGGGCGTGCCGATCACGAGCGAATTGCGCTCATTGTCCTCGCTCGCCTTGTCGAGCTCGGCATTGATGAACACGCCGGGCCGGTAGGCGATGCGCTCGACCCGGCCCGCCACAGGGCTGCGGTTCACATGGCAGTTGAACACGCTCATGAAGATCGAGACGCGCGGCAGCGGCCGGTTGCCCAGGCCGAGTTCGGCCGGCGGCAGCGCCTGGGTCACCATGGAGATCCGCCCGTCGGCCGGCGCCACCACGAGCCCGTCGCGCAACGGCGTCGTCCGCGCGGGATCGCGGAAGAACAGCGCGCACCAGACGGTCAGGACCGTGCCGATCCAGCCGAGCGGCGTCCACAGCCAGAACAGCACCAGGCTTGCAAATGCAAAGCCGCCGATGAAGGGATAGCCCTCGGGATGGATGGGCGGAATTTGCCCGCGGATGGAATTGGCAATCGACATGAGCTCGTCGCAAGTCTCGTTGTGAGGAGGTTATTCCGCAGCGGTGGCGATCGCATCGTCGACCGGCGGCGGCACGCGGTTCGGCGCATCGTTCTCGTCGTCGATCTGGGCGAGCTTCTCGCGCGCGGCTTCCGCCTCGCGCTGCCTGTTCCACATGCTGGCATAGAGCCCGTTTTCGGCCAGAAGCTCGCCATGGGTGCCGCGTTCGACGATGCGGCCCTGGTCGAGCACGATGATCTCGTCGGCGGCGACAATGGTGGACAGGCGGTGAGCGATCACGAGCGAGGTCCGGTTGTGGGAGACGCGGTCGAGCGCTCCCTGTATCTCATGCTCGGTGTGGCTGTCGAGCGCGCTCGTGGCCTCGTCCAGCACCAGGATCGGCGGCGCTTTCAACACCGTGCGCGCAATCGCCACCCGCTGCTTCTCGCCGCCCGACAGTTTCAGGCCGCGCTCGCCGACCTGGGTCTCGTAACCCTTCGGCGCCATGCGGATCAGCGTATCGATCTGCGCCAGCCGCGCGGCCTCCTCGACCTCGGCATCGCTCGCATCCCAGCGGCCGTAGCGGATGTTGTAGCGGATGGTGTCGTTGAACAGCACGGTATCCTGCGGCACCATGCCGATCGCCGCGCGCAGCGAGGTCTGGGTGACGGTCTTGATGTCCTGTCCGTCGATCAGGATACGGCCGCCTGACACGTCGTAGAGGCGAAACAGGAGCCGCGAGATGGTCGACTTGCCGGCGCCGGAGGGACCGACGATGGCCACCGTCTTGCCGGCCGGCACCTCGAAGCTCAGGCCTTTGAGGATGACCCGCTCCGGCTCATAGGCAAAGCGGACGTCCTCGAAACGCACGCTGCCTGCGCTGACCACAAGCGGCCTAGCGCCGGGGACATCCTCGATCTCCGGCGGGCGCGACAGCACCCCGAACATCTTCTCGATGTCGATGATCGCCTGCTTGATCTCGCGATAGACCATGCCCATGAAGTTCAGCGGCTGGTACAGCTGGATCATCATGCTGTTGATCATGACGAAGTCGCCGACCGTGTTGCGGCCCTGTCGCACGCCATAGGCGCACATCAGCATCGTTGCGGTGAGCCCCAGCGTGAAAATCACGCCTTGGCCCGCATTGAGCAGCGCAAGCGAGGTGTAGGTCCTGACGCTCGCCTCCTCGTAACGCCGCATCGAGCGATCATAACGATCGGCCTCGCGCACCTCGGCGCCGAAATACTTGACGGTCTCGTAGTTGAGCAGCGAGTCGATCGCCTTGGTATTCGCCTCGGTGTCGGAATCGTTCATGGTGCGGCGGATGCCGATCCGCCACTCGGTGGCCTTGTAGGTATAGTACATGTAGACCACGACCATGCACAGCGTGGCGAGCACGTAGCGCCAGTCGAATACAAAGAGCAGCACGGCCATCACGAGCGCGACCTCGACGATGGTCGGTATCAGCTGCAGGATGACCATGCGCACGATGGTCTCGATGGCGTTGCGGCCGCGCTCGAGGACGCGCGTCAAGCCGCCGGTCTTGCGCTCGAGGTGGAAGCGCAGCGACAATTCGTGCATGTGAACGAACGTCATGTAGGCGAGCCTGCGCACCGCATGCATCGCCACCCGCGCAAAAAGGCCGTCACGCAACGGCGTCAAGACCGACATCAGGATGCGCATGCCGCCATAACTCGCGGTCATGACCAGGGGCGCGGTGATGACCCAGACCATCCAATCGGAGGCCCAGACCGGCGCACTGCCCTTCCCGGTCAGCGCATCGGTGGCCCATTTGAAGGTGAAGGGCACCGCCAGCGTCGCGAATTTCGCGATCAGCAGCAGCACGAACGACCAGACCACCCGCATCTTCAGATCGGCGCGGTCGCTCGGCCAAATGTAAGGCCACAGATGCGTCAGGGTCCCGATCAGGGTGGCCTGTTCGGCGGAACTCGGGGCGGCAGGCAGGTCATCGCCGGCGTGGGGGGACGAGTGCGGATGAGCCATCAAACCTGAGCCATTAAACCTTAATGTCGGGAATCGCCGGGGATCGGACTGCCTTGTTCATGTGCAAACTCATATAGAGCGTTTGGGCGCTCCGTACAGCTACGGGCGTAGCATTTCTTTCGCGCTTCGCCGCTATTTGCAGCTAGATTCGCGTTTCCATGCGAATCATTCCGGCTTGACGCCCCCAACGCTGCAGTGCCACATCGCCATTATGACCAAAATCAATACCGTCTGTGTCTATTGCGGATCCGGCCCCGGGACCAACCCCAACTACATGGAATCGGCCCAGGCTTTGGGCAAGGCGTTTGCCGAGAACGGCATCCGCCTCGTCTATGGCGGCGGCTCGGTTGGTATGATGGGCGCCGTGGCGACCGCCGTGCTCGATCATGGCGGCATGGTGACCGGCATCATCCCGGACTTCCTGACGATGCGCGAAAATGCGCTCAGCCGCGTCCAGGAGATGATCGTCACCCCCGACATGCACGAGCGCAAGCGGCTGATGTTCGAGCGCTCCGACGCCTTCGTGGCGCTGCCAGGCGGCATCGGTACGCTGGAGGAACTTGTGGAGCAGTTGACCTGGCAGCAGCTCGGACGGCATTCCAAGCCGGTGCTGCTCGCCAACATCGACGGCTTCTGGGAGCCGCTGTTCGACCTGCTCGCACACATGCGCTCCACCCAGTTCATCCGCCAGGGTTTTGCGGTGGAGATTCTGAAGGCCGATCGGGTCGAGGAGATCCTCCCCAAGCTGCGGGCTGCCGCCGCGCACATTCCCGACAGCGCGCGGGAGATGGCGCCCGAGATCGCGCGACGGCTGTAGGACATTGTCGTCCCGGCGAAGGCCCGGACCCATAACCACGGGCCGTTGTGCTTCCAAAGGTCGTCGGCCACCGAACGCCGCGGATGGATTCCGCGGTATGGGCCCCGGCCTTCGCCGGGGCGACTCGTGGAATCATTCTGCCGGAAACGTCACGGCCTCCACGCGGTTGCCATCGGGGTCGAGCACAAACGCCGCGTAATACTTCACGCGGTCATGCGGACGCAGGCCCGGCGCGCCGTCGGAGCAGCCACCGCTCGCGAGCGCTGCGGCGTGGAAGGCATCGACCTCGGCGGTGCTCCGTGCGCGCAGGCAAATATGCGTGCCGCTTTCCGGCGGCACCTTGGCCATGCCGGCGCGCAGGTTGATCCAGAACTCCGGATAGGCCTTGCCGAAGCCGACCGTTCCCGGCCGCGTCACCAGGCGCGACAGCCCGAGTGCAGCAAGCACGGGTTCGTAGAAGCGTGCGGCGCGTTCGAGGTCGGCGACGCCGAGGGAGATGTGGTCGATCATCTATCTCTCCACCTACTCCGTCATTCCGGGGCGCGCGGAAGCGCGAACCCGGAATCTCGAGATTCCGGGTTCGATGCTGCGCATCGCCCCGGAATGACGGTGCCACGATCACGCCGGCGCGCCCGACTTCACGAGCTTGTACACCACCGAATCCATCAGCGCCTGGAACGAGGCATCGATGATGTTCGGCGACACGCCGACCGTGGTCCAGCTCTCGCCGGCCTCGTCCTCGCTCTCGATCAGCACCCGCGTCACCGCTTCGGTGCCGCCATTGAGGATGCGCACGCGGTAGTCGATCAGCTTCAGCCCTTCGATGTATTTCTGGTACTTGCCGAGATCCTTGCGCAGCGCAACGTCGAGCGCGTTGACCGGACCGTTGCCTTCGGCGGCCGAGATCAGCCGTTCGCCCGCGACATCGACCTTCACCACTGCGAGCGCAACCGTGACGCGCTGGCCGTTGGCGTTGTAGCGCTGCTCGACATTCACATCGAACTGCTCGACGGCGAAATAGTCCGGGACGTGCCCGAGCGTGCGCCGCGCCAGCAGGTCGAACGAGGCGTCGGCGGATTCATAGGCGAAACCGGCGGCCTCGCGCTCCTTCAACTCCTCGACCAGGCGCGTCAGTTTCGTATCGCTCTTGTCATAGGGAATGCCGGCGCGATCGAGCGCGGCGATGACATTGGAGCGGCCGGCCTGGTCTGACACAAGCACCTTGCGATGATTGCCGACCGCTTCAGGCGCGACATGCTCATAGGTCTGGGGATCCTTCAGCACGGCTGACGCATGGATGCCGGTCTTGGTGACGAAGGCGCTCTCGCCGACATAGGGCGCATGGCGGTTCGGCGCGCGGTTGAGCATGTCATCGAGCGTGCGCGAAACCTTCATGAGGCCCGTGAGCTTCTCGTCGGACACCCCTATCTCGAAGCAATCGGAGAACTCCCGCTTCAGCTTCAAGGTCGGGATCAGCGAGCACAGATTGGCATTGCCGCAGCGCTCGCCGAGCCCGTTCAGCGTGCCCTGGATCTGCCGCGCGCCGGCGCGCACCGCGGCGAGCGAATTGGCGACCGCCTGCTCGGTGTCGTTGTGGGCGTGAATGCCGACATGGTCGCCGGGGATATGCTTCGTCACCTCAGTGACGATGGCCTCGACCTCATGCGGCATGGTGCCGCCATTGGTGTCGCACAGCACCACCCAGCGCGCGCCGGCCTCATAGGCGGTCCTGGCGCAGGCGAGCGCGAACTCCGCGTTCTCCTTGTAGCCGTCGAAGAAGTGCTCGCAATCCAGCATGACCTCGCGGCCGGCCTTCTTCGCAGCCGTGAAGCTGTCGCGGATCGAAGCGAGGTTCTCCTCGTTGGTCGTCTCCAGCGCAACCCGCACCTGGTAGGCGGAGGATTTTGCGACAAAGCAGATGGCGTCCGCCTTGGCTTCGAGCAGCGCGGCCAGGCCGGGATCGTTGGAGGCCGAGCGGCCCGCGCGCCGCGTCATGCCGAAGGCGGTGAAGCGGGCGTGATCGAGCTTTGGCCTGTCGGCAAAGAACTCGCTGTCGAGCGGGTTGGCGCCGGGATAGCCGCCCTCGACATAGTCGATGCCGAGGTCATCCAGCATGCGCGCGATGACCTGCTTGTCCGCGAGCGTGAAGTCGACGCCGTTGGTCTGGGCGCCATCGCGCAGCGTGGTGTCGAAGAGATAGAGGCGTTCACGGCTCATTGTGCTGTCCCCCCGCCTGGCCGTTGCCCAGCGCCTTCTGCATCGTGGTGTTGGCGAGCCATTCGCCGTTCACGGTGACGGTGTTGCGCTGGCGCGCGACATAGCCGCGCTTCTTGAAGAAATCGAGCGCGTTGTCGCTGGCATCGACCGACAGGTTCTTGGTGCCGCGCGCGCCGGCGAGCTTTTCCAGCGCATCGCACAGCATGGCGCCGACGCCCTGCCCGGCCACGCTCGGATGCACATAGAGCATGTCGATGTGGTCATTGCCCTTCAGCGCGGCAAAGCCGATCGGCGCGTTCTGCAACGTCGCGATCAGCGTCAGTTCGGAGGCGAGCTTCTTGCCGAACGCCGCCTCGTCCTCGGCGACGGCAGCCCAGGCTTCCTGCTGCGCCTCGCTGTAATCGTCGCCGGTCAGCTCCTGGATGGCGGCGACGAAGATCGCGGCCAGCATCGGCACGTCGGCTGGCAGGAACGGCCGCAGGCCGGGATTTGGCATGGATTGGGCCATCGTTGATCACCACATGCCGTAGAGCTTCAGCACCAGCGCCACCGCGCCGGCGAGCAGGACGATCTTCAGCGCGATATAATAGAGCCAGTGCTTGGGAAAAGGCGTGTCGGGGCGGCTCATCGCGCGAACTCCCAGGTGGTGCCGTCCTTGGAATCCTTGATTGCGATTCCCATGGCCGCGAGCTGGTCGCGGATGCGATCGGATTCCTTGAAATCCTTGCGAGCTCGAGCGGCGGTACGTTCGGCGATCAAGGCCTCGATCTTGGCCGTATCGATGCCGCTCGCGCTGCGCTTGCGGCTCTCCCACTGCTCGGCACTTTCGCCGAGGAATCCAAGCAGTCGCAGCGAAGCCGCGAACGCATTGCGATCCGTCTCGCCGCGGCTCGCGTCACTGCGCAAACTATGCAGGGCTGCGATCATCTGCGGCGTATTGAGATCATCCGCCAATGCTTCGATAACGGCGCCAGAAGGCTCGCCGCCGGGAACGTCGGCAGCAATGCGATACCAGTCATCGAGCGTCTTGGCGCTCTCCTCCACGCTCTTGAGCGTCCAATCGATCGGCGAACGATAATGCGTCTTCAGCATGTTGAGACGCAGCACCTCGCCCGGCCAGTCCGCGAGCAGCTCGCGGATGGTGACGAAGTTGCCGAGGCTCTTCGACATCTTCTCGCCTTCGACCTGCAGGAAGCCGTTGTGCATCCAGACATTCGCCATCCGGCTCTCGTGGAATGCGCAGCAGCTTTGCGCCATCTCGTTCTCATGATGCGGGAACACGAGGTCGATGCCGCCGCCATGAATGTCGAACTGCTCGCCGAGATGCTTCCAGGACATTGCCGAGCACTCGATGTGCCAGCCGGGCCGTCCCTCAGCCTTGATCCCCGCCGGCGACGGCCAGGACGGCTCGCCCGGCTTGGACGGCTTCCACAGCACGAAGTCGGTCGCATCGCGCTTGTAGGGAGCCACGTCGACGCGGGCGCCGGCGATCATCTCGTCCAGCGAGCGGTTGGAGAGCGCGCCATAGCGCGGCAGCACCGTGTTCGCGGCGTTCATCGCCTGCGGCGAGAACAGCACGTGGTCCTCGGCGACATAGGCAAAGCCGCCGGCGACCAGCTTCTCGATGATCGCCCGCATCTCCGCGATATGTTCCGTCGCACGCGGCTCGACCGTCGGCCGCAGCGCACCGAGCGCATCGACATCTTCATGGAACTGGCGGTCCGTGATCTCGGTGACTTTCCGAATCGCCTCGTTCAGCGGCAGCCCCGGATAGTCCCGCGCGGCGCGATCGTTGATCTTGTCGTCGACGTCGGTGATGTTGCGGACATAGGTCACGTGCGTCTCGCCATAGAGGTGACGCAGCAGCCGGAACAGCACGTCGAACACGATCACCGGGCGTGCATTGCCGATATGGGCGAAGTCATAGACCGTCGGTCCGCAGACATACATGCGGACATTGGCGGGATCGAGCGGCTTGAAGCTGCGCTTTTCCCGCGAAAACGTATCGTAGAGTCGCAATTCCATGGATCCCGTCCCTGCCGGCCGGGCGTCCAGTGATCTCAAGTTTTGAGAAAAGACGGCCTCAGCCAGCGAATAGCTAGCTCATAATCTCGCGGCTAATGCAGCAAATGGCGAGGAAACCGTTCATGCACCCACCATGGGGCAAGCGAGGGCGCCGCGTCAAGGGTCGCGAAAAAGCCTTTTTTGGCTCCAAAACCCTCTCCGCCGCCGCCATGGTTAATCATTCTTAAGGATTTAGGCCTATCAATGAAGGCGGTCCTCTCTGTCATCGGTGCTTCATGCGATCCCTCACCACGCTTCTTGCGTGCTTGTTCCTCGCTGCGGCTGCACGCGCCGAAACCAAGGTCTTCATCATCGCCAACGAGGCCGACGCCTACGGCGTCGATCAGTGTCTGGCCAAGGGCGACAAGTGCGGCGCTCATGCTGCGCTCTCCTACTGCCGATCACGTGATTTTGCAGAGGCCTCTTCATACCGTCGCGTCGACCCCGACGAAATCACCGGCTCGGTGCCGAAAGCAGCCGGAAACTGCCTGCATGGCGGCTGCAACGAGTACGTCGCGATTACCTGCCAGCGCTGAAACCCGAGGTTTCCCAAGGCTTCGCGTTCCCCTCCGCGCCACCCCGGCGCCGCGGAAACGACGTGACGTTGCCGGACAAAGCGGCTATGGGAGGCGCCTGCGGCTCGAAGGCTGCGATCTCCCTGTGACGGCCTGACATGCCCTATCTCTTCTCTGCACCCTCGTCCCGACGATCCCTGGCTTGCGCCGTGCTTGTCGGCAGCGTGATGCTTGGCGGAGCCGCGTCGGCGCAGATGTATCCGCCGCAGCCGGTTCCTCAAGGCGCGCCGCCTCCGCCGCCGGGCGGCGCCGTCAATCCGGTCTGCCCGCGACTCGAGGCGCAGCTCGCCACCATCGACCGTGGCGGCAGCAGCGATCCCGCCAAGGACGAGCAGATTCGCCGCTATCAGGATGCCGCCGCCAAGCAGCAGGGCGAGCTCGACCGGATGACCGCGCAGGCGCGCCGCATGGGCTGCGACTCCTCCGGCTTCTTCTCGCTGTTCTCCGGCCGGTCCGCGGAATGCGGCCCCGTCAACAACCAAATCCAGCAGATGCGCACCAACCTCGACCAGATCATGTCGAGCCTGGAGCGGCTGCGCGGCGGCGGCCTCGGCGCCGATCGCGACAACCAGCGCCGCTCGGTTCTCACCGCGCTCGGCCAGAACAATTGCGGGCCGCAATATGCGCAATACGCGAATAACGGCGGCGGTCCCGGCAACTTCCTGAACAACCTGTTCGGCGGCGGCAACAATCCGAATCCGAGCGGCGTGATCACGCAAGGCGGCACGGATCTCGGTCCGCCGTCCGGCACCTATCGCACGGTGTGTGTGCGCACCTGCGACGGCGGCTATTTCCCGATTTCCTTTGCCACCTCGCCGGCGCGCTTTCCCGACGACGAGAAGGCGTGCAAGGCGCTGTGTCCGGCGACAGATGCGAACCTCTACGCCTATCGCAACCCCGGCGAGGACATCAATCAGGCGGTGTCGATCAACGGCCAGCCCTATACCGCGCTGCCGAACGCCTTCCACTACCGCAGCGAGTTCAACCCGTCCTGCTCCTGCCGCGCACCGGGCCAGAGCTGGGCGGATGCGCTGAAGGGGGTCGACGACAAGGCGGAAGCGGCGCAGCAGGGCGACATCATCGTCACCGAGGAGAGTGCCAAGAAGATGCAGCGGCCGCTGGCCAAGCAGCAGCCCGCCGCCAAGAAGGGCACGACGACGGCAACCGCACCGGCCGCTCCCACTGACGCGAGCGCGCAGGCGCCCGCCGATCCCGGCCCCACCACCGACAGCAAGCAAATTCGCTCGGTGGGACCGACTTTTATCCCGGCGCGCTAACGTCATCTGTTGGTTGAAGCTAGCCGTCGAACGCCTCCGCGGAGGCGCGACCGGCACGCGCAACCAGGCTCGTGTCAGCCTCGGCCAACGGCTTGCCGGAGTCGCGGAATCGGTTGGTGACGGGGTAGCGGCGGTCGCGGCCGAAATTCCGGCTGGTCACCTTGACGCCGGGTGCCGCCTGCCTGCGCTTGTATTCGGCGATGGCCAGGAGCCGGTCGATGCGGGCCACCGTTTCGCGGTCGAAGCCGGCGGCAACGATTGCAGCGAGCGGCTCCTCGCGCTCCACCAGCCGCTCCAGGATGCCGTCCAGCACGCCGTAAGGCGGCAGCGAATCCTGGTCGGTCTGGTTCTCGCGCAACTCCGCGCTCGGCGGACGCGTGATGATGTCGGGCGGAATGACCTCCCCTGACGGTCCCAGCGCACCTTGCGGCGTCCAGCTGTTGCGCAACGCCGCGAGGCGGAACACCTCGGTCTTGTAGATGTCCTTGATCGGATTGAAGCCGCCGTTCATGTCGCCATAGAGCGTGGCGTAGCCGACCGACATTTCCGACTTGTTGCCCGTGGTCACCACCATGGCGCCGGTCTTGTTGGAGATTGCCATCAACAGCGTGCCGCGGGTGCGCGCCTGCAGATTCTCCTCGGTGATGTCGCGCGGCAGCCCTGCAGAGCTATCCGACAGGATCGCCTCGAATCCCTCCACGGCTGGCGCGATCGGCAGCACCTCGTAGCGAATGCCAAGCCGGCCGGCGAGCTTTGCGGCATCGTCCAGCGACGCCTGCGCGGTGAATCGATAGGGCAGCATCACGGCGCGCACCCGGTCGGCACCGAGCGCATCGACCGCGATCGCCGCACACAGCGCGGAATCGATGCCGCCGGAAATGCCGAGCAGCACGCCCGGAAAGCCGTTCTTGCGCACATAGTCGCGCAGGCCCAGCACGCAGGCCGCGTAATCGGCCTTGTCGCCTTCCGGCAGCGGGGTGATCGGACCGGCGCAGCGCCAGGTGTCGCCGTCGCGGGTCCAGCGCAAGGTCGTGATGTCGTCGACAAAGGCCGGCAGCTGCGCCGCCACCGACAGGTCCGCGTTCAGCGCGAAGGAGGCGCCGTCGAACACCAACTCATCCTGCCCGCCGACCTCGTTCAGATAGATCAGCGGCAGCCCGCTCTCGGTGACACGCGCCACCACGACCGATAGCCGCACATCGGTCTTGTCGCGGCCGTAAGGCGAGCCGTTCGGCACGACGAGGATCTCCGCGCCGGTCTCAGCGAGGGTCTCGACCACGTTCTCGTAATCCTCCGACTGGTCCAGCCAGATGTCCTCGCAGATCGGCACGCCCACGCGCACCCCTCGGACGGTCACCGGGCCCGCGGCCGGCCCGCGCGCAAACAGGCGCTTCTCGTCGAACACGCCGTAATTCGGCAGGTTCGCCTTGTAGCGGAGCGCGGCGATGCGGCCGCCGTCGAGCAGCGCGCAGGCATTGTAGAGCTTGCCATCGTCGACCCAGGGCGTGCCGATCAGCAGCGCCGGCCCGCCATCGGCGGTCTCGCGCGCCAGCGTCTCGATCGCGCTGCGGCAGGCGGCCTGGAAGGCGGGCTTGCACACGAGATCCTCAGGCGGATAGCCGGCGATGAAGAGCTCAGGGAAGACGACGAGATCGGCGCCATCGGCTGCGGCCTTGTCCCGCGCCGCGCGCGCCTTGGCCGCATTGCCCTCGACATCGCCCACGATCGGGTTGAGCTGGGCGAGCGTGATGGTGAACTGGTCTGTGCGGTTGCTCATGGAGCTTAAGGTGTAGCCGAGCCCCTTCCCCTTCAATGGCCGAACATGCCCAGGCGCTCGGCAATCGCAAACAGCCAGAAGATGCCGGCCATGATCAGGGTGACCCCGACGGCGGCCGAGCCCATGTCCTTGACGTGCTTGATCTTGGTATCGTGATCCATGGTCAGGCGATCGGCGAGCTTCTCGATTGCGGTGTTGAGCAGCTCCACCGCGAGCACCAGCACCACGGTGGCGACGAGCTCGACGGCGCGCATCACCGTCGCGCCGACCAGCCAGGCGGCCGGCAGCGCCAGCATCAGCGCCACCAGCTCCTCGCGAATCGCCTGCTCGGAGCGGACCGCGAAGACAAGGCCGTTATAGGAATTGATGGTCGCCCGAAAGAACCGCACCAAGTCTCAAAATCCTGCGGCTGCCGGCACCGGCTTCACCTTGCCCGCGCGCTCCTGCTTCAGGAGCTCGGCGACCAGGAAGGCCATATCGATGGATTGTTCGGCGTTGAGGCGGGGATCGCAGACCGTGTGATAGCGGTCGTTGAGGTCCTCATCCGTAATCGCGCGCGCGCCGCCGATGCATTCGGTGACGTCCTGGCCGGTCATCTCCAGATGCACGCCGCCGGCATGGGTCCCTTCCGCCGCATGGACGGCGAAGAAGCTCTTCACCTCGGAGAGGATGCGGTCGAACGGCCGCGTCTTGTAGCCGCTGGTGGAGGTGATGGTGTTGCCGTGCATCGGATCGCACGACCACACCACGACCTTGCCCTCGCGCTGAACGGCGCGGATCAGCGCCGGCAGATGGTCGCCGACCTTGTCGGCGCCGAAGCGGCCGATCAGGGTCAGCCGGCCCGGCTCGTTGTCGGGGTTGAGCACGTCGATCAGCTTGAGCAGGTCGTCCGGCTTCAGGGACGGCCCGCATTTCAGGCCGATCGGGTTCCTGATCCCGCGGAAATATTCGACATGGCCGTGGTCGAGCTGGCGGGTACGGTCGCCGATCCAGATGAAATGGCCCGAGGTCGCGTACCAGTCGCCGGTCGTGGAATCCACTCGCGTCATGGCCTGCTCATAACCGAGCAGCAGCGCCTCGTGGCTGGTGTAGAAGTCGGTCGCGCGCAGCTCCGGATGGCTTTCGAGATCGAGGCCGCAGGCGCGCATGAAGTTGAGCGCCTCCGAGATGCGGTCGGCCAGCTCCTTGTAGCGGCGCGATTGCGGTGAATCCTTCAGAAAGCCCAGCATCCACTGGTGGACGCTGGCCAAATTGGCGTAGCCGCCGGTCGCGAAGGCGCGCAGCAGATTGAGCGTTGCGGCGGACTGCCGGTAGGCCATCAGCTGGCGCTGCGGGTCGGGCGCACGCGCTGCCGCGGTGAAGGCGATGTCGTTGACGATGTCGCCGCGGTAGCTCGGCAGCTCCACGCCGTCGATCTTCTCCGTCGGCGACGACCGCGGCTTGGCGAATTGCCCGGCGATGCGGCCGAGCTTCACCACCGGGACCGCGCCGGCATAGGTGAGCACCACCGCCATCTGCAGGAACACGCGGAAGAAGTCGCGGATGTTGTTGGCGCCATGCTCGGCAAAGCTCTCGGCGCAGTCGCCGCCCTGCAACAGGAACGCCTCGCCCGCGGCCACCCGCGCCAGCGCCTTCTTCAGGTTGCGCGCCTCGCCGGCAAAGACCAGCGGCGGGAAAGTCGCAAGCTGCGCCTCGACGTCGGCCAGGGCCTTGGCGTCGGGATAATCGGGGATCTGCACGACCGGCTTGGAACGCCAGCTGTCGGGGGACCAGCGCTCGGACATCACATGAACTCCTCAAGCAAAAACCGCGACTTAATCCTAACTGGCGGGCGCTGCCTTATACATGGGCTGTTGCACGGCCGCTACCATCGATTTCAGATTTCGGGGCAAGCCCTTGCGAAGCAAGCTGTTTTCTCCTTTGCTGAAGCAAACTCCAAGGACCGCCACAGAAACCGCAAGGGACGTCGTCGGGGGAAATCGCACATTGAGAACGGCCACGCTGGACGCTGTCTTCAGCGCGGGATGGCGGAGTGGCTGGCGGGGGAGTAGCCTCCCCTGCCGCGCCCGCTTGCGGGGCGAAGCGATCGGACTCGCGGCTCCATCATTCAGCATTGCAACGGCGCACTGCCGGCTGACGGCGGACACAGCTCCGCATTCTCGCGGCGCGTTTCGCCCGAGTCTTGCCTGATCCATCACCCTCCTGAAAGGACAGAGGGCGCGGGGAAGGCCGGGTGGCCGCATGCACCCGGGCTCTCGCGCAAAAACTTGCGCGAAGAGCGCGAAAACCACAGGTACAGGCGGTGATCACACCGGCCTTCCCCGCGCGATGGGTTACGGCTTATACGCGCTCTCCCCGGTGAACCAGCGTTTGCCACCGTCGCCTTCGCAGGACCTTTGAGCCTTGCGAGACTTGGCGCGGCATGGGCGCGCCAGGACCACACGATTTCGCCGTCCGCGAAGGCCGCCGCACGTCTGACGGCGCCTTCGCGTCCACCGCATTCCGCTCCGCGTTCGTGACGACGCGTAACGCCCCTCTGCAATCGGAGCGGAACGGCGCCAGCAAACCATGAACTTCGGAAAAACGAAAGCAATATATTTTTTGCGCGGGGGCTGGACAACGCCGAACTATCGAAATCGGAAAAAGCGAACTGATTTGCCCGTCGGGCAGCGATCGACTTGCAGACCCCCGCTTCGGCGGGAGACGACCCGCCCGTCGGTGGCTGGAACTTCCGGTGTCCCCTTGCAAACGAGGAACAAATCCGGGCCGGGAGACGTTCGGTCAGTTTGGGAGAGTGCACTACCTTGACCACGGGGCGATCCAGACTTGACTACATCGGCGACGCGCGCCGCCTCCAGCTTCTGGTCGATGCGATCGTGGATTACGCGATCTTCATGCTGGACCTTAACGGGACGATCAGGAGCTGGAATTCCGGCGCGGCCCGGCTGAAGGGCTATTCCAGCGACGAGATCATCGGCAGGCACTTCTCGATCTTCTACACGCCGGAGGACCGCGCCACCGCTCTGCCCCAGCGGGCGCTGAAGACGGCCGCCGAGACCGGCCGCTGCAATCTGGAAGGTTGGCGGGTCCGCAAGGATGGCAGCCGGTTCTGGGCGCTCGTGGTGCTCGACGCGGTTCGTGATGAAGACGGCGAGCTGGTCGGGTTTGCCAAGGTCACCCGCGATATGACCGAGCGGCAGGAGGCGCATGAGAACCTGCTCCGCAGCGAGCGTCGCTACCGGCAGCTGATCGAGGCGGTGGTCGACTACGCGATCTTCCAGCTCGATGAGAAGGGGCATGTGGCGACCTGGAATCCGGGTGCACAGCGGATCAAGGGATATGCGCCGGACGACATCATCGGCAGGCACTTCAGCCAGTTCTACACCGAGGAGGACGTTGCGGCGGGAGTTCCGGCACGCGCGCTCAAGGAGGCCGCGGAGAACGGCCGCTTCGAAGCCGAGGGATGGCGCGTGCGCAAGGACGGCACGACGTTCTGGGCCTCCGTGATCATCGACCGCATCGTCGACGAATCCGGCAACCTGGTCGGCTTTGCCAAAGTCACGCGCGACATGACCGAGCGCAAGGAAGCCCAGGACCAATTACGCCGCGTGCAGGAGCAGCTGGCTGCGTCGCAGAAGCTCGAGGCGGTGGGCCAGCTCAGCGGCGGCATCGCCCACGACTTCAACAATCTTCTGATGATCGTGATCGGCAATCTGGAGACGGCCGAGCGGTACGCCCGCCAGCTCGGCGACAATACCAACCTGCAACGCGCGCTCGGCCATGCGAGGCGCGGCGCCCAGCGCGCCGCAGCGCTGACCAGCCGCCTGCTCGCTTTCTCGCGGCGCCAGCCGCTGGATCCGAAGCCGCTCAACCTGAACAATTTCCTCGGCACGCTGCAGGACTTCCTGCAGCGGACGCTCGGCGAACGCATCGAGGTGCAGACGGTCGGCAGCGCCGGGCTGTGGCTGATCGAGATCGACGCCAACCATCTGGAGTCGGCGATCGTCAATCTCGCCATCAATGCCCGCGATGCGATGACCGAGGGCGGCAAACTGACGGTGGAAGCGAGCAACGTCTGGGCGGACGAATCCTACGCCCGCGGAAACCCGGAACTGCTGCCCGGTCAATATGTCCTGATCAGCGTCACCGATACCGGTGTCGGCATGAGCCCGGATACGCTCGGCCGTGCCTTCGAGCCGTTCTTCACGACCAAGGAACCCGGACATGGCACCGGGCTCGGATTGAGCCAGGTCTACGGCTTCGTCAAGCAGTCGGGCGGTCACGTGAAAATCTACAGCGAGCTCGGCCATGGCACGACGATCAAGATGTATTTTCCGCGCTACCACGGCGCGGCGGCGGCGGCCGCAGCCGAGGCGGAGGAACCGTTTGCCCCGGGGGATCGGCTGGAGACCATCCTCATAGTCGAGGACGACGATGACCTCAGAACCTATGTCAGCGATCTCTTGCGCGATCTCAATTACCGGGTGATCGCGGCAGCAAGCGCGCAAGCCGCCCTGACCATTCTGCTGCAGCAACAGCCGTCGATCGATCTCATGCTCACCGATGTCGTCATGCCCGGCATCAATGGGCGCGAGCTCGGACGGCGCGCCACCGAGATCAGGCCGGACCTGAAAATCCTCTACATGACCGGCTATTCGCGCAATGCCGTGGTCCATCAGGGGCGCCTGGACGAGGGCGTGGAGCTGCTGGAGAAGCCGGTCTCGCAGGCAAGGCTCGCGTTGCGAGTCCGCGAACTCCTGGACCGGCCTCGCCGTTCGCCGCCGACCAAATGATCGCTGTGCTTCGGCGTGCGGGATTGAGCCGCGCAGCTCCGCTTGCGTTCGATCCCGTCGCGGTCAGCGGAAAAAGGCCCCGGGGGGCGGCCCCGGGGCTGAAGCTGCCGGATCGACGAAATCAGTAGCGGGCGGCGATGGGCGCGCCGTATCCGCCAAAGCGATAGTTGAACCGAACCGCGACCATGTCGACGTCCTCGCTGATGCGGTTGAGTGCGCCGGCCACGATCGGATTGACGACCGAGAACGAGTTGTTGTTGTGGCCCATGAACAGGTGGTCGTATTCGAGGCCCACCGACCAGTTCGGCGTGAAGCCGTACTCGAAGCCGACACCCACCGCGCCACCCCAGCGCGTCGAACTCGACGAAGCCAGGCTGGTCCCGGTCGGCGTGTCGAGAATCTCGAAGCGATTGCCCGTGACCGCTGCGCCGCCCTTGAAATACAACAGCGCCGCGTTCCAGGCATAGCCGATCTGGCCGGTGATCAGGCCGATGCCGTCGACTTTAGCGCGGGTCGAGAACGCCGGAGCGAACAGGCTCACGCGCGTGCCGCGGATATCCGCCCAGTCGCCCTGACCTTCCACACCCCAGACCCAAGCGCCGGTCTGCCAGCGATAGCCGAGCTGTCCGCCGGCAAAGCCGCCCGATGCATCGCGACACCCGTTGGCCACGATTGCCCCGCCCGGCGTGAGCAGATCCCAACAGGCATGGGCTTGGCCCCATCCGCCATTGCCGCCGATGTAGAACCCGGTCCAATCGTAGACCGCGATGACCGGCGCGGGTGGCGCCTTGACGTAGGGCTTCGCAGCCAGATCGGCCGCGGATGCGGGAGCAGCCATGCCCATTGCTAGCAGGCTTGCTCCAGCCAGGATAATTTTCTTCATATGAGATCTCCCCAACTTCTTGTCTCGTAACAACCGGATCGGGCGGGTTCCCGCGCTGATTGTGAGCGTCGCCAGATTCCCGCGTGAATCCTAGGCGTGTCCGCGTTGAACGCCCGTGCCAAAATGGCAACACTGAACGGCAATCGTCGCGATCAGGCTTTTTTTGCAATGCACGAGGCTGCGCCCTCGAGTTCCACAAGCGCTGGGGAACCCTGAGCACACAGGCTCCGATTGCCCGGGCAACACGTGGCAGAGTCGCTTCTACTGAGTCATTTCTGATTGTCACCGGCATCGCCGGGCGGCTGCGACGCGTCGAGCCACGAGGAAATGCGGGCCGACGGGATAAGCCGTCTCGGCACATGGGGATTGAGTGTGCCAGCGAACACCACAAGTCCTTCGTCGAACTTCGCGCGGGCGAACTCTTTGGCCTCCGCTTCGGTGGCGAATGTTCGGGTCACGCGCATGGATCGTCGCTTGGGCAAGATGCCGCGCTTGCGCAATTCGAACGTGACGTACCAGGCGTGCAGCATCTCTGGCCCAGGGATGCGGCGGCCCGAGAGATCGCTGGAGGCCGCCGCACTGGTGAGGAAGCGCGTGTGGCGCAAAGCACCATCACAACGCCACTCAAGACAATCGAACCTCGGGCTGCAATTGTCCCTGGGCGCAATAGAGCTTCAGGACAGCGGCTGATAATCTGCCCGCGGGAACAATAGACCTGCGGCTGTCGGAACTGCTGATCTGTTCGGTGGTTCGACGGTCAAAAAAACCGCGTTCGCCTGTCGCGTCATCTGGCGACACGGACGTGACTGTCGAGTTCGGCTTGTCGGATCGCCGGGTCGTAAAGAGGCCTTGCGGATGCGCCAAAGCCGAGACCGGCCTTGCCGCCTCACGATCAACCGTTTTCTTTCTCAAGCCGCAAATACCGCACCACAGCCAGGCTCAGCTCTTCAGCCGTCCTGGGGTCGTCGAGCTCCAGCGGGCCCGGGCGGTTGATCAGGATGTTGTTGAGCGTGCCGAACACGATCTGCATGGCGATGCGCACATGTTGCTGCCAATCGGGATCGGCATCGAGCCCGGGACAGCGCGCGAGAAGCCTGATCAACTCGTCGACGATCAGCCGCGCGAAGTCCTGGTAGGGCCGCCAGACCTGCGGCCTCTCCAGCGCCTGACGCAGCTGCGCGCGCAGCAGACCCTGGCTGTGCGCAAATACCTGGACGATCCAGAGCGTCACGGCACGAATGATCGCGTCCGGCGCCTTCGGCGAGGCGGCCAGTTCGACCACAAGAGCCTCAAAGCTGCTTCGGCCCATGGCGATGTGGCGCTTCATCACCTCGTTGATGAAGCGCTCGCGATTGCCGAACCTGAAATAGAGCGAGCCGATCGACGAGCCGGCGGCTTCCGCGACGTCGCTCATGCTGCAATCATCGATTCCCCGCTCCTCGATCAGCTGCCGGCCGATGTCGAGCAAGGCTTCCATGCTGGCGCGGCTGCGCGTCTGCGCCGGCGCGCGCAGCGCGGCGCCCCCAGCCCGTTTCTCACGTTTTGCCATCTGGCCTCACCCCGACCGGTTCCTGGCCTGCTTTACCGCCTATCGCGCACAGAAAGGCCTTGCCTTTATAGAATTAGAATATTAATTCTATTTCGAACGCAAGAGGCTGCATCGTTTCCGCGAGTGCCTGACGGATCCGCCGGCCCTCGCCCATGCCGCGACGGCAACGTCCGGCGATCATGATGGCCGCGGCAAGCGCCACGGCGCGAACGCCCCACCAATGGAAATCGATCCAAGCTCGTAGACGGGACACGGCCATGAGGAAACAACTCATCATTCTCGCCGCTGCGCTGGCGGCAACCGCCCTCACCGCCTGCAAGCCCGCAGCGCAGGCCACGGCAGCCGAGACCGGCGGCGACGTGACGCCGACCGTTCAGCGCGCCAACGCCGCGGTTGCCAAGGCTCTCGACCTCTTCGACCCCGCCTCTCTTGCCGACGCCAAGCGCGGCTTGATCGCCGCGCCCGAGGGCCAGATCAAGGACAGCGACGGCCATGTGATCTGGGATTTCGCCGCCTTTGCCTTCGAGCAGGGAGAGGCGCCGGCGACCGTCAATCCGAGCCTGTGGCGGCAGGCGCTGCTCAACAACCAGGTCGGCCTGTTCAAGGTCACCGATCACATCTTCCAGCTGCGCGGCTTCGATCTCGCCAATATCTCGCTGGTCGAGGGCAAGACCGGATGGATCGTGATCGACACCCTCACCTCGCGCGAGACTGCCGCGGCCGCGATGGCGTTCGCGCGGAAACATCTCGGCGACAAGCCCGTCTCGGCCGTCATCTTCACCCATAGCCACGTCGACCATTTCGGCGGCGTGCTCGGCATCATCACGCCCGAGGACGCGAAGGCGCGCAATGTCCCGATCATCGCGCCGACCGGCTTCATGGAAGAGGCGACCAGCGAGAATCTGCTCGCGGGCGCGGCCATGGTGCGCCGCTCGCTCTATATGTATGGCGACGAGCTGCCGCGCGATGCCAAGGGCCTGGTCGACAACGGCCTCGGCAAGGCGGTGGCCTATGGCCACGCCGGCATCCTGCCGCCGACCGTGACCATCGACCAGCCGCGGCAGGAGATGACCATCGACGGGCTGCAATTCGTCTTCCACAACGTGCCGGGCAGCGAAGCGCCGTCGGAGTTCGTCTTCGAGATCCCGGAATTGAAGGCGTTCTGCGGCGCGGAGATGATGAGCCACACGCTGCACAATCTCTACACCCTGCGCGGCGCCAAGGTGCGCGATGCGCTGAAATGGTCCGACTATCTCGACCAGGCGCTGGCCTATACCGCCGACAGCGACGTCATCTTCACCCAGCATCACTGGCCGGTGTGGGGCAAGGACAACATCCGCGAGTCCATCATCAAGCAGCGCGACGCCTACAAGTTCATTCACGACCAGACGGTGCGGATGATGAATGCCGGCCTCACCGGTCCGGAGATTGCAGACAAGATCGAGCTGCCGAAGTCGCTGCAAAGCTATCTCAGCGTCCACGGCTATTACGGCACGGTGCGCCACAATGCCCGCGCGGTCTATCAGTTCTATCTCGGCTGGTTCGACGCCCATCCCGCCGATCTCGACGAGCTGCCGCCGGTGGAGAAGGCAAAACACTATGTGGCGCTCGCCGGCGGCATCGACAACATCATGGCCGCCGCACAGAAGGCCTATGACGCCGGCGACTTCCGTTGGGCCGCGGAAATCCTCAAACAGGCGGTCTATGCCGAGCCGGCCAACACCGCTGCCAAGGAGCTGCTCGCCCGCAGCTTCGAGCAGATGGGCTACATGGCGGAATCAGGCCCGTGGCGGAATTTCTATCTCACCGGCGCGTTCGAGCTGCGCAATGGCGGGCCGAAGCAGGGCAAGTCGCTCGCCACTCTGGCCGATATGCTGCAGCAGACCCCGGTCGAGCGCTTCCTGGAACGGATGGCGGCCTCGATCGATCCGGCCAAGGCGGCCGATTCCGGTCTGAAGATCAACCTCGTCTTCTCCGACCTGAACGAGAGCTACGTGCTCTGGATCGAGAATGCCGTGCTGCATTTCCGGAAGGACCAGCCGGCCGGCGACGCCAATGCGACGCTGACGCTGACGAAGCCGTTCTTCCTGAAGCTGATGACGGGACAGGCCGGCGCCACCGACCTCCTGTTCTCCGGCGATGTCAAGACGAGCGGCAGCAAGATCGATCTTGGCCGCTTCCTGCTGATGATCGAGAAGGCGCCGGGCACGTTTCCGATCGTGACGCGGTAGCTCGCCCCATGGCGGAGCGGCGGCCCGACTGCTAATGAGCGGGGCTGACATCAGCCAGGGACGACCAAAATGAACCAGGCTGCCTACGCCGCCGTCGACTGGGGCACCAGCAGCTTCCGGCTTTGGCTCATCGACCGCGCAGGACAGGCCCTTGCCGAACGGCGCAGCGACGAGGGCATGATGGCGGCCGCAAAAAGCGGCTTTGCCGCGGTGCTGCAGGGCCATCTTGCGGCGGTGAGCGCCGCGCCCGACCTGCCCGTGATCATCTGCGGCATGGCCGGCGCGCGGCAGGGCTGGGTCGAGGCCGGCTATGTCGACACCCCGGCCCCGCTCGATGCGGTCCTTGCGGGCGCGGTGAGCGTGCCGGGACAATCGCGCGACATCCGCATCCTGCCGGGCATTGCGCAGCGCGATATCGATGCGCCTGACGTGATGCGGGGCGAGGAGACCCAGCTGCTCGGCGCGCTCGGCCATGATGCGGCGGGCGAGGCGCTGGTGTGCATGCCGGGCACGCATTCGAAATGGGCCCTGATCCGAAGCAGCACGGTGACGCGTTTTGCGACCTTCATGACCGGCGAGCTCTTCAGCGTCATCTCGCGCGAGACCATCCTGGCGCATGCGGTCGCCGGCGCCGAAGCCGAGGATCGCGACGCATTTCAGGCGGCCGTCGTCGCCGCGTTCGAGCGGCCCGCGCTGGCCGCCAATCTCCTGTTCCGGGTGCGCTCGCGCCAGCTCCTGTTCGGCACCCCGCCCGCCGCCGCGCGGGACACCATCTCGGGGACGCTGATCGGGCTCGAGCTGGCGGCCGGACTCACCACGGATATGCCGCGCAACGGCATCACGCTGGTGGCATCAGGCCGGCTGGCGATGCTGTATCGATTGGCGTTTGACACGCTGTCGGTTGCGGTGCAGTCGATCGATGCAGATCAGGCCGTGCTGACCGGCCTCTCCAGGGCCGCCGCGGCGATCTGGACGAGATGAGGATAGATACCGAATGAGCCATGTCCCCTTCCCCGCCATGAAGCGGCCGCTGGTCGCGATCCTGCGCGGCATCAGGCCCGACGAAACGCAGGCGATCGTCAGCGAGCTGATCGAAGCCGAGTTCACCGCGATCGAGATCCCGCTCAATTCGCCCGACCCGTTCCGCTCCATCGAGATCGCAGCGAAAATGGCCCCGGCCGACGTGCTGATCGGCGCCGGCACCGTGCTGACCACCGAGGCGGTCGAGCAGCTGCGCGACGTCGGCGGACGCCTGATGGTGACGCCGAACACCGATGCCGACGTGATCACGCGCGCGCGGGCGCGCGGCATGGTGACCATGCCCGGCGTGTTCACGGCAACGGAAGCCCTGCTGGCGGCGAAATGCGGCGCCTCCAGCCTGAAATTCTTTCCGGCCAGCGTGCTGGGGGCATCCGGAATCACCGCGATCCGCGCCGTGCTGCCGGCCGACCTGATGATTGCCGCGGTCGGCGGCGTCTCCGACAAGAATTTCGCCGAGTATGTCGGCGCCGGCATTTATGCCTTCGGCCTCGGCTCCAGCCTCTACAAGCCGCGAATGACGGCGGCCGAGATCAAGGAGCGCGCGAGGGTGACGATCGACGCCTATGACGCCGCCGTGCAGGGTGTGACCAGCTGAGGACGATGCGAACCCGCCGACCCTGCTCGCTTCACCCGCCCCTGGAGGGGGCGGGTCGAGCTCACATGCAATGCGCGATCGGGGTGGGGTGACAGTCTCTCCGCGACGTCGGTGCTTCCATGGCGACGAGGCGGCCATTGAATTCGTCGGTGAGACCATTTCTGCGGCTTCACCCCACCTCGCTCGCATGTCATGCGAGCGATCCTCCCCCTCCAGGGGAGGATGAAGCTCGCGGCGCGCTTTGGAATTCCGACGCTACGCGCCCTACTCCGCAGCCTGCCGGACGTGCCGAGCCGTCGGCGTGCGCATGGTGACGAGCTCTTCGGCCGCGGTCGGATGCAGCGCGACGGTCGCGTCGAAGTCGGCCTTGGTGGCCTTCATCTTCACCGCAATGGCCACCGCCTGGATGGTCTCGGCCGCATAGTCTCCGACGATATGGCAGCCGAGCACGCGGTCGCTGGCGCCGTCGACCACGAGCTTCATCAGGACGCGGGTGTCGCGGCCGGACAGCGTCGCCTTCATCGGCCGAAACGTCGTCTTGTAGATGTCGACATGGTCGAACTGCGCGCGCGCCTGCGTTTCGGTCAGGCCGACGGTGCCGACCTCCGGCTGCGAGAACACCGCGGTCGGCACGTCGACATGGTTGGCCTTGACGTCGCGCTTGCCGAACACGGTGTCGGCGAAGGCGTGGCCCTCGCGGATCGCGACCGGCGTCAGATTGAGGCGGTGGGTGACGTCGCCGATGGCATAGATGTTCGGCACCGAGGTCTGCGAATATTCGTTGACCGCGATGCCGCCATTATCCGGATCGATGGCGACGCCCGCGTTCTCCAGCCCGAGATTGGCGACATTGGGATGGCGGCCGATCGCGAACATCACCTGGTCGGAGGCGAGGCTCGAGCCGCTCGACAGATGCGTGATGTAGCCCTGGCCCGACTTCTCGATCCTCTCCACCGTGCAGCCGGTCACGATCGAGATGCCTTCCTTCTCCATCTCGCTGCGGACATGGGCGCGCACATCGTCGTCGAAGCCGCGTAGGATGTTGTCGCCGCGATAGACCACGGTCACGTCGGATCCGAAGCCGGCAAAGATGCAGGCGAACTCCAGCGCGATATAGCCCCCGCCCTGGATCACGATCCGGCGCGGCAGCTCCTTCAGGTGAAACGCCTCGTTGGAGGAGATCACGTGCTCGATGCCTTCGATCATGCGGCCGTGGTTGGGCGCGCCTCCGGTGGCGATCAGCACATATTTCGCGGTGACCTTCTCGCCGGTCGCGAGCCTGACCGTATGCGCATCCTCCAGCACCGCGCGGGTCTTGACGATGCGCGCGCCGGATTTCTCGACATTGGTGGTATAGGCCGCCTCCAGCCGCGCGATCTCCTTGTCCTTGTTGGCGATCAGGGTCGGCCAGTCGAAGGTGGCGCTCGGAATGGTCCAGCCGAAACCCTTGGCATCGGCGATCTCGTGACGGATATGCGAGCCCATCACCAGGAGCTTCTTGGGCACGCAGCCGCGGATCACGCAGGTGCCGCCCATGCGGTACTCTTCCGCGACCATGACGCGGGCGCCGTAGCCGGCCGCGATCCGCGCGGCGCGCACGCCGCCCGAACCGCCTCCGATGACAAACAGGTCGACGTCGAAATCAGCCATATCCACCTCGACCTGTCGTGGTTCAGATCAGATATTCTTGCCGCGCTTGCGCATCTCGGCCCGGAATTCGCCGTTGACGATGTCGGCGAATTGCTGCGCCCACTGGTTCATATAGGACATGCTGAACTGGATTGCCCGGGGCTCGTTGGTCAACAATTTCTGCCCGAGCGGTGATTTGTAGAAGGTCACGAGGTCCTTCAACTCCTGCTCGGTGAACTCGTTGCAGTAGATCTGCGCCATGCCGTCGCCGATCTCCTTCTCGCGGCCGGCCAGCCGTTGCGTCACGATCACGGCGACCTCGTTGAGGTCCTTCTGGTAGTTCAGGTTGGACTGCAGCAGCGTCTCCTTGGTCCGTTCGACGATGTTCGGAACGGCGTTGGCATACATCGCGGCCGCGTTCTTCATCGCCAGGATCTCCTTGGCCGCCGCCATCGCCGCCGGGGTGGCAGGCTTCAGCGCGGGCGCCTGCTGCTGGGCCGGCGCCTGCTGCGCCGCGACCGGTCCGCCGGCCAGCGCCAGCACCACGAAAGCAGCCGGCAACGTCTTGAAAACGCACTTCATTCCGATTCTCCTATTGCGGCTCAAGGCCGTTCAACGACGCGTAGTCCCTGCGCGCCCGCCAGGATTGCCTTGGTGGCCAGCCCAACGAACAACCCGTGCTCCACGACGCCCGGGATTGTGCTCAAGCGGCCCGCCAGGCGGCGGGCATCTTGTATGCGAGTAAGATGGGCGTCGACAATCCAGTGTCCGCCATCGGTGACAAAAACTTGGCCATCCCTGGCCGTCCGCAACACCAGATCCCCGGAATCGCCGCTTTCCGCGCAGGCCTGCGCAATGGCGCGCCGTGTGGCCGCCAGCCCGAACGGGATGACCTCGATCGGCAGCGGGAAGCGCCCCAGCGTCGCCACCCATTTGGATTCGTCGGCGATCACGATCATGCGATCCGAGGCGGCGGCCACGATCTTCTCGCGGAGCAGCGCGCCGCCGCCGCCCTTGATCAGATCGAGCGCAGCATCGACCTCGTCGGCGCCGTCCACGGTGAGATCGAGCCGGTCGATCTCGTCCAGCGTGGTCAGGGGCACGCCGCAGCGGAGCGCGTCAGCCCGGGTCGCCTCCGAGGTCGGCACACCCACGACCTTGAGCCCGGCGTGGACCTTGTCGCCGAGCAGCTCGACGAAATGCTTGGCCGTCGAACCGGTGCCGAGTCCGAGCCGCATGCCGTCGCGGACCTCGTCCAGCGCACGCGCAGCCGCCTGCCGTTTCAACGCGTCCATCGACATGTCCAGGAACCAGCTCCCCCCGGGTATTGCGCCGGCTCCCCACGCCCCCGGGGCGGCCGGCGGGCGCATATCTAGCCTCGTTTTTCCCGGCCGGATAGCGTTATTGCGGTGGCGCGGGTGCAATCCAAAAGCCACACCTGGACGGCTTTCTGGCCCCCGTCCGCAGTCCAACCCTTGCAGGATCAGGCTAGGGCCGATAGCGCTGTCCGGATGGCTGCGTCCTCCCTTATCGTCTTCGACCTCGACGGAACGCTGGTCGACACCGCCCCCGACCTGATCACCGCGCTCAACCATGTGCTGGCGCGCGAAGGACTGCCGCCGGTTCCTCTGGCCTCCGCCCGCAACATGATCGGCGCCGGCGCGCGCAAGCTGATCGAGCGCGGGCTCGAGGCGGAAGGCCGCGCGGTCACGGTCGACGAGCTGAACCGCATGACCGCGGATTTCATCGAATTCTACGCCGCCCATATCGCCGACGCCTCGCGGCCGTTCGAGGGGCTGGAAGCGGCGCTCGACGACCTCGCCTCCCGCGGCCATCGCCTTGCGGTCTGCACCAACAAGCTGGAATGGCTGTCCAGGCGGCTGTTGGATGCGCTCGGCCTGACCGGCCGTTTTGCCGCGATCTGCGGCGCCGACACGTTCGGGGTTTCAAAGCCGGATCCGGCGATCCTGCGCCAGACCGTGGCCAAGGCCGGCGGCGCGCTCGCCTCGAGCATCATGGTCGGGGATTCCGGCAACGACATCGGCGTGGCCCGCCGCGCCGGCATGCCCGTGATCGCCGTCAGTTTCGGCTATACCGACGTTCCCGTTGCCGAACTGAAGCCGGACCGGGTGATCCACCATATGCGCGACCTGGTGGAGGCCGTGGGCGGGCTCTTCGCAGTTCCGGGCAACGCCTAAGGCGTTGAAAACCGTCCCGTTTCGGGAATCGCGCCGGTATGCATTAACCATCAATTAACGATGCGCGCCCGCCCCGTTGCGCTGCCAACTGGCCCCTCTTATGGTCAAATCGGGGATTGCGGCAGCATGCCGCAGAGAGACGGATCGACCAAATGCGGCGTGTTTTCGCGATGACCCTGGCCGGGGTGAGTGCCTGTGCTGGAGCGAGCCTTGGTGGCTGCTCGTCCACCTCCTTCACCGACTATTTCAAATCGGCGCCGCCGACCTTTCAGGTTCAGCTGGAATCGCAGCCATCGGGGGCCGACGCCAAGACCTCGCTCGGGCCGGGCTGCAAGACCCCCTGCTCGGTCTCGGTGACCACCGCCGATCCCAACTTCACCGTGACCTACGCGCTGGCCAAGTATCAGCCGGCCACCGTCTCGGTGGCGGTGATCAAGAATCCGGGCGACCTCACCACATCCGCAACCACCGTGACCGATCCGAACCCGGTATTTGCGGAACTGCAGCCGGCCGGCCCGCCGCCCAAGCCGCAACGGATGCATCCGAAGCGCAAGCCGAAGCCAGCAGCGGCTGCGCCGGCCGATTCCACCTTCCCCGATCCGAACGCCCCGCCGCCGCCGCGCTGACGATATTGCACCGCAGCGGCCTTTGCTGCGGATGTCGATCGGGCCTTGGTGCGATTGTCCTGGCGTTTCATGATGCTTAGATTGCGTTGATGGGACGCGGCCCGCGTGCTCGCGCCCGCCTCCAGCCTCGAGTTCCAGAACGCATGACCGACGCCCCGTTTGATGCCCTTGCTCACGCCTCACGCGCGATGACCGATCCCTTTGGGCGGAGCATCAGCTATCTGCGCGTCTCGGTCACCGACCGCTGCGATCTGCGCTGCTTCTACTGCATGTCGGAGGACATGACCTTCCTGCCCAAGGCTGACCTGTTGACGCTGGAGGAGCTCGACAGGCTGTGCTCGGCGTTCATTGCCAAGGGCGTGAAGAAGCTCCGGCTGACCGGCGGCGAGCCGCTGGTCCGGCGCAATGTGATGTCGCTGGTGCGATCGCTGTCGCGTCATCTCAGGAGCGGCGCGCTGAACGAGCTCACCATGACCACCAACGCCACGCAGCTGGCGCGTCATGCGAGCGAGCTTGCCGACTGCGGCATCCGCCGCATCAACGTCTCCCTCGATACGCTCGACCCCGTCAAATTCCGGGCCATCACCCGCTGGGGCGAACTCGACAAGGTGCTGGCCGGCATCGAGGCCGCACGCGCCGCGGGCCTTGCCGTGAAGATCAACGCGGTGGCGCTGAAGAACCTCAACGAGGACGAGATCCCTTCCCTGCTCGAATGGGCCCATGGCAAGGGCATGGCGCTCACGCTGATCGAGGTGATGCCGATGGGCGAGATCGGCGAAGGCCGCATCGACCAGTATGTGCCGCTGTCGCTCGTGCGCGCCCGGCTCGGCAAGCACTACACGCTGACCGATCTCGAGGAGAGCTCGGGCGGACCTGCGCGCTATGTCCGCGTCAGCGAGACCGGCGGCAAGCTCGGCTTCATCACGCCGATGACCCATAATTTCTGCGAGGCCTGCAACCGCGTGCGCATCACCTGCACCGGCACGCTGCACACCTGCCTGGGCCACGAGGATGCCGCCGATCTGCGCAAGCCCCTGCGCGCCTCCGCCGACGACGAGATTCTGGCCGCCGCGATCGACCGCGCCATCGGGCTCAAGCCCAAGGGCCACGATTTCATCATCGATCGCCGCCACAACCGCCCCAGCGTGTCGCGACACATGAGCGTGACGGGGGGCTGAGCTAACGCCTCCTTCCCCGTCATTCCGAGGCACGAGCGCAGCCTGGCAGGGATGAACGGCCCCGGTGCGAGAGCCGGGCCGTCGCCCTTCGAGGCCCGCTGACGCGGGGCACCTCAGGGTGACGGTGAGAGATCGAACCGTGACATTGCCAAACCCGTCATCCTGAGGTGCCGTAGCGCAGCGGAGGCCTCGAAGGATGAACGGCCCGGATGGCTCAGCGGGGCCGTCGCCCGTCACACCCTGTCAGGATGGCTGAGATAATGCGCGCTCCCTTCCCCCACCGCCACGATTCACCAAAGCCCCGCGCAACCGATTGGGAGCGCGTCAATTTGCCCATTTTCCGATTGACGGGGCAAGGGCGCGCTGATTTACGTGCGACTGCTTTCGATGCCTGCTGGGCCGGATGGGCCGCTGCGCCGGGTCGCGTAGCCAAAAAGCAACCGAGAAGACGCCGAAAGCAAGACGGGGGGAGAGACTGGCATTGCAATCGCTCCGACCGCTGAGCCGCCACTCGCGCGAGTCCCTCGCGCGGTAACGAACCGATGCCCGTTGCAGCTTTCGGCGCGCACGCATGGCCGCGCCGCGGAGACGATGATGCGCCCATTGCTGGCAATCAGTACTGCGATCGACCAGATCAACGAGAAGATCGGCTATATCTGCAATCTCATGGTGCTGTTCGCCTGCCTGGTCAGCGCCGGCAACGCCATGGTCCGCTACGCCTTCGACTACTCCTCCAATGGCTGGCTCGAGGCGCAATGGTACATGTTCGCGATCCTCGTGATGTTCGGGGCGTCCTACACCTTCAAGAGGAACGAGCATGTCCGGGTCGAGATCTTCTATCTGTTCCTGTCCGAGCGCGGCCAGCTCTGGCTCGACATGATCGGCACGCTGTTCTTCCTGATCCCCGCCTGCCTCCTGCTCGCCTATCTGTCCTGGCCGTTCTTCATGCAGTCCTATTCCGTGGGCGAGATGAGCGGCAATGCCGGCGGCCTGCTCCGCTGGCCGATCAAATTCGTCATCCCCGCGGGCTTCGTGATGCTCGCGCTGCAGGGCGTCTCGGAAGTCATCAAGCGCATCGCGGCATTGCAGGGCTACGTGACCATCGACGCCAAGTATGAGAGGCCGACCCAATGATCACGCTGGACATGATGCCGCCGCTGATGTTCGGCGGGCTGATCCTGGCGATGCTGATCGGCTTTCCGGTCGCCTTCACGCTCGCCGCCGTCGGCCTCTCCTTCGGCTTCCTCGCCATCCATCTCGGCTTCTTCGACCTCAACTTCCTGCAGGCGATCCCGGGGCGCATCTTCGGCAGCGTGCTCTCCAACGACCTCCTGCTCGCGATCCCCTTCTTCACCTTCATGGGCGCGGTGCTCGAGCGCTGCGGGCTCGCCGAGGACATGCTGGATTCGATGGGGCAGTTGTTCGGCCCGATCCGCGGCGGCCTCGGCTATTCCGTCATCATCGTCGGCTTCATCCTAGGCGCCATCACCGGCACGGTGGCGGCGCAGGTCATCGCCATGGCGCTGATCTCGATGCCGGTGATGATCCGCTACGGCTACAACATGCGCTACATCACCGGCGTGCTGGCGGCCTCCGGCACCATCACCCAGCTGGTGCCGCCCTCGCTGGTGCTGATCGTGCTCGCCGACCAGCTCGGCAAATCGGTCGGCGACATGTATCTCGGCGCCTGGGGCCCCTCGGTGTTCCAGATCATGCTGTTCGCCGGCTACACTTTTGTGCTCGGCATCTTCAAGCCCGACCACGTGCCGCCGGTGCCGAAGGAGGCGCGCACGCTGACCGGCTGGCCGCTGTGGCGCAAATGCCTGCTCGGCATCATCCCCTCGGCCGTGCTGATCTTCGTCGTGCTCGGCACCATGATGATGGGGCTCGCGACGCCGACCGAAGCCGGCGCCATGGGCGCAGTCGGCGCCATCGTGCTCGCCGCCATCCACCACAAGGATTTCAGCCGCACCGGCAGCCGGCTCCTGATCGTCGGCGTCATCGCCGCCGGCATCGGCACCATCGTCGGCATCTACATGACCGAAGGCCTCATCTTCAAGATCGCCTTTGCGCTGACCTATTTTGCCGTGGCCTGGATCTGCATCGAGGCGGCGCGCATCCCCGACCTGCGCGACCTGATCAAGCAGGGCTATGAGACGACCATGCGCATCACCACCATGGTCACCTTCATCCTGATCGGCTCGACCTGCTTCTCGGTGGTGTTCCTCGGCGTCTCCGGCGGCGTGTGGCTCGAGCACATGCTGACCTCGCTGCCCGGCGGCGTCTGGGGCTTTTTGATCTTCATCAACCTCTTCATCTTCTTCCTGGCGTTCTTCCTCGACTTCTTCGAGATCGCCTTCATCATCCTGCCGATGATCGCGCCGATTGCGCAGAAGATCTTAGGCCCGGTGGTCGGCGAAGGGCCGGCGCTGATCTGGTTCGGCGTCATGCTCTGCGTCAACATGCAGACCTCGTTCCTGCACCCGCCGTTCGGCTTCGCGCTGTTCTATCTGCGCGGCGTCGCACCGAAGGAGGTCAAGAGCTCCGACATCTACTGGGGCGCCATGCCCTGGATCGGCCTGCAGGCCCTGATGGTCGCGCTGGTCATCGCCTTCCCGGTCACCGTGACGGGGCTGTTGGACAAGCCGGAGAATATCGACCTCAACAAGGTCAAGATCGAGGTCCCGCAGATCGACCTGCCGCCGCTGGACCTGGGGCCGCCGAGCAAGTAACGGGATTTCGCAGGCACTCGCTCCGATATCGATCCGTCACCCTGAGGCGCTCGCGGAACGCGAGCCTCGAAGGGCGACGGCCCGGCTCTCGCAGCGGGGCCGCTCATCCTTCGAGGCTCGCTTCGCTCGCGCCTCAGGATGACGGGTCCGAACAGGCGCGTAGGATGGGCAGAGCGCAGCGAAACCCATCATCTTTTCGGCGCAGCGAAACGATGGGTTTCGCTACGCTCTACCTATCCTACATTCTTCAGATCCTCTTCAGAGTGACGGGTCGAGCAGGTGCTCGCTCCAGTCACACCTCAAACCAAAACCCCGGAGCTTTCGCTCCGGGGTTTTGCATTTTGCGCTATCCGCTCGCGCTCAGCTCTGCGAGTGCCGGGCCATGAAGTTGTCGTAGCCGACTTCGGCGACCTGGAACCAGGCATAGCTGTTGTTGGAGTAGTTGGTCAGGGATTCATAGACCTTCTTGAAATTGGCGTTGCTCGCCGACACCTCGTTGTGCAGCTCCTTCGCCGCCTTGAACGAGGCCTCCATGATCGGCGGCGAGAACGCGTGCAGCTTGGCGCCGCCGGCGAGCAGCTTGCGCAGCGCGTTCGGATTGACCGAGTCGTATTTCGCCATCATCCAGTTGTTGGCGAAGTGACCGGCCTGCTCCAACAGGCTCTGATAATATTTCGGCAGCGCGTTCCATTTGTTGAGGTTGACGAAGGCGAGCAGCATCGGGCCACCCTCCCACCAGCCGGGATAGTAGTAATGCGGCGCGACCTTGTAGAGGCCGAGCTTCTCGTCGTCATAGGGACCGACCCACTCCGCCGCATCGATGGTGCCTTTTTCCAGCGCGGGATAGATGTCGCCGCCGGCGAGCTGCTGCGGCACGCAGCCGAGCTTCTGCATCACGCGGCCGGCAAAGCCGCCGATGCGGAATTTCAGGCCCTGCAGATCATCGACGGTGTTGATCTCCTTCCTGAACCAGCCGCCCATCTGGCAGCCGGTGTTGCCGGCAAGCAGCGAAGTGACGTTGTAGGACTTGTAGAACTCGTTGAGGATCTCCTTGCCCCCGCCCAGCATATACCAGGCCTGGTTGATGCGCATGTCGGGACCGAACGGCACCGACGAGCCGAAGGTGAAGGTCGGGTCCTTGCCGAAATAGTAATAGGAGGCGGTGTGGCCCATCTCCACGGTGCCGTTCTGCACGGCGTCCAGCACCTGCAAGCCCGGCACGATCTCGCCGGCGGCAAAGGTCTGGATCTGGAACTTGTTGTCGGTGGCCTCGCCGACCATCTTGGCCATGATCTCGGCGCCGCCATGCAGCGTGTCGAGCGATTTCGGCCAGCTCGTCGTCATGCGCCACTTGATTTCCGGCATCGATTGCGCAATCGCCGGTGCGGCCACCGTTGCGGCGCCTGCCACGCCCAGGCCGGTGACTTTGATGAAGTCTCGACGTTTCATGGTGTCTCCCTTTGACGATGTCTTGTTTAGTCGCCTTCTTGCCGAGGCTTTTTAGCGCTGTCAGCGCGATCTCTTCGGATCGTGCTCAAGCATGGAACAACCGGTTCCCGATTTCCATCCCTCCATTGGCCTCCGGACGCGACAAAAAAGCCCGGCCTCGCGCGAGACCGGGCTTCTCTCTACGACTTAAGGCTAAGAGCTGGCGCCCCTCGCCTGTCTGATTGCGCATGGTCCAGTCCGGACCATGCCGTGTTCAGCCGCGGGTGCGCGAGCGGATCATGAAGCTGTCGAAGGTGTATTCGGCGACCTGCCACCACAGATATTCGTCCGAGCGGTAGGCCTGCATGGCGTCGATCGACTTCTTGAAGTCGGGATTCTTGGCCGAGATTTCCGCCCACAGCTCGTTGGTCGCCTTCAGGCAGGCTTCCAGCACCTCGTTGGTGAAGGGACGCAGCTGCGTGCCGCCCGCAACCAGCCGCTTCAGGGCCGACGGGTTCTGCATGTCGTAGCGCGCGGCCATCCAGGTGTTGGCGTTGGCGCAGGCGTTCTCGACCACGGCCTGGTAGCTCTTCGGCAGCGAATTCCATTTGTCGAGATTGCAGAAGGCGTGGACGGTCGGGCCGCCTTCCCAGAAACCTGGATAGTAGTAGTACTTCGCGACCTTCTGGAAGCCGAGCTTCTCGTCGTCATAGGGACCGACCCATTCGGCGCCGTCGATGGTGCCCTTCTCCAGCGCCGGATAGATGTCGCCGCCGGCGAGCTGCTGCGGCACCACGCCGACCTTCTGCAGGACCTGGCCGGCGATGCCGCCGATGCGGAATTTCAGGCCGGAAAGATCGGCGACCGTCTTGATCTCCTTGCGGAACCAGCCGCCCATCTGCGTGCCGGTGTTGCCGCAGGGAAATCCGATCACGCCGAACTTCTTGAAGAACTCGTTGCCGAGTGCCTCACCGCCGCCCTGGTACCACCAGGAATTCTGCATGCGCGCATTGAGGCCGAACGGCACCGAGGCGTAGATGGCAAAGGTCGGGTCCTTGCCGACATAGTAGTAGGAGACGGTGTGGCTCATCTCCACCGTGCCGTTGGAGGTCGCGTCCAGCGCCTGCAGGCCCGGCACCACCTCACCGGCCGCGAAGACCTGGATCTGAAACTTGTTGTCGGTCATGTCGGCGACGTATTTGGCGAACTCGGTCGCGCCGCCATAGATGGTGTCGAGCGACTTCGGAAAGCTCGAGGTCATGCGCCACTTGATTTCGGGCATCGACTGGGCGATCGCGGGCGATGCCACAGCGACGGCCGCAGCCGCTCCGGTTGCCGAAACTTTCAAAAAATCACGACGCTTCATTGTGTGGCCTTCTCCTTGTGGCGCGTTTTCCCAAAAACATAGCAAGCTCGCGGCAACGCAATCAGCGGTCGAACCGGAGCGCTCCGGACGCGGCGTTTAACACGGAAAACCGCCGCCGAAAACGCAGCATTTGGCAGTACAAGGCGATTAAACCAAAGTCGCAATCCGGCCCCGCCCCCTTTTCAGGCAGCCGCAATCGCGCTTCCGAGCTGCACCCGCACCTCATTCGCAATGGCGCGGTAGATCGCCGCGTGCGGCCCGTCGGGCTCGCTGACCACCACGGGATTGCCGGCGTCCGAGGTCTCGCGAATCGCCATGTGCAGGGGCACCTCGCCCAGGAACGGCACACCGAGCCGCTCCGCCTCGTGCCGCGCCCCGCCATGGCCGAATATGTCCGAGCGCGTGCCGCAATGCGGGCACTGGAAATAGCTCATGTTCTCGATGATGCCGAGCACCGGCACGTTCACCTTCCTGAACATGGCCAGCCCCCGCCGCGCATCGATCAGCGACAGGTCCTGCGGGGTCGAGATGATGACCGCGCCCTTGAGCGGCACGTTCTGCGCCAGCGTCAGCTGCGCGTCGCCCGTGCCCGGCGGCATGTCGACCACGAGCACATCGAGCGTGCCCCAGGCGACGTCGCGCAGCATCTGCGTGATCGCCGACATCACCATCGGGCCGCGCCAGATCATGGCGGTGTCTTCCTCGACCAGGAAGCCGATCGACATGATCGACAACCCGAAGCGTTCGATCGGGATCATCTTGCGGTCGTCGTTGAGCTCGGGCTTGTCGCGAATGCCGGTGAGGCGCGGCACCGAGGGGCCGTAGATGTCGGCATCGAGCAGGCCGACCTTGAGGCCGAGCGCCTTGAGGCCGAGCGCCAGATTGAGCGCGGTGGTCGACTTGCCGACGCCGCCCTTGCCGGAGGCGACTGCGATGACGGCGGCGACGCCGGGAATCTCCGCCTGCCGCGCCATCGGCGATCCCGACGGGTTGTGCGGCGGACGGTGTGATGAGACTGGCGCCACGCCAGGGCCTGACGCCTGCCGCCCCGGAGCCTGTCGCGCAGCTTGCGGCGCCGCACCCGGCTTGCGCTCGGCGGTCAGCGCGATCATCGCGGTGGAGACGCCGGGCAGCGCGCGCACCGCGCGTTCCGCCTCTGCACGGACGTCTTCCCAGGCCCGCGCCTCGGCGGCATCGACATTGATGGAGAAGAACACCTTGCCGTCGTTGACGGCGATGGCCGACAGCACATTGGCGTTGGTCAGCGCCACCCCGCGCGGCGATTTCACGGTTGCGAGGGCGTCCAGAACCTGTTGCTGCGTCACGCTCAAAGCGCTTCTCCTATCGATCTCCAGGGACAGATAGGACGGATCGGGGGAAAAGAACAGCAGTTCCGGGACGGGATCGGCGGCAGTCTGCGGAGCTTGCGGCGCCTCTCGCTCCGTCATCCTGAGGTGCTTGCAAAGCAAGCCTCGAAGGATGCACGGCCCCGCTCCCTCATCCGGGCCGTTCATCCTTCGAGGCTCGCGTTCCGCGAGCGCCTCAGGATGACGGGGGCGAAAAGCCCATGAGGCGGATTAGCGCTAATGTTGTCAATCTGACAGCTTACTCCGTCATTCCGGGGCGCCGCGTCAGCGGCGAACTACGGTGCGCAATTGCGCACCTGAGAATCTCGAAGTTGCGGCGCGAGATTCCGGGCTCGCCCTTCGGGCGCCCCGGAATGACGGAATGAAGGGGGGCCCCCCGCGGCGCTCAAGCCACCTTGGCGCCGATGTCGTCGGCGGTCTCGACGGGTGCGGCGCCGGTAGTCTCCTTGGCGGCTTCGTAGTTCAGCTCGATCATGACCCCGTTCGGGTCATTGACGAAGATCTGCCAGAGCTCGCCGCCCGGAACCTGCCGCGCGTCGAAGTCCATGCCCTTGGACTTCAGCCGCTGGCGCATGCCGTCAAAGCCGCGGCTGACGAAGGCGACATGGTGGACGCAGCCGGAATCCGGCTTCTGCGCCTCCGCCGTCGACGAAATGTCGACGAGATGCACCACCGCCTTGCCCTCGCTGTACATCCAGGCCCCGGGGAAGGCGAAGTTCGGCCGGGGTCCCTTCTCGAGCCCCAGAACGTCCTCATAGAAGCGGACCGTGTCGGCAAGCTTCCGGGTCCGGATGTTGAAATGATCGAGCACGCCCACGCTCAAGCTCATGCGAAACTCTCCCTTTTTTGGACTTTCGTTGGCCAGGGCATCCTAGCACGAATTTACCACCCGCGCCCACCGAGGGCGTTGCCCTCCGCGCCTCACCGGGTATGGTGCGCCCTTCCCGCCCGCCTGGCGTAACAGCCGGGCCAAGAAACCCGGGTCAAGAGCCCAAGGTAGCAAGGTAGCACAGATGGCCAAAGTCGCTTTTATCGGTCTCGGCGTCATGGGATTCCCGATGGCTGGACACCTCGTCAAAAAGGGCGGCCATGACGTGACGGTCTATAACCGCACCGCAGCCAAAGCCCAGCAATGGGCCGACAAGTTCGGCGGCCGCGCCGCGCCAACCCCGAAGGCCGCCGCCGAAGGTCAGGATTTCGTGATGTGCTGCGTCGGCAATGACAACGACCTGCGCGCCGTCACCATCGGCCCGGACGGCGCCTTTGCCGGCATCAAGGCCGGCGCCACCTTCGTCGATCACACCACCGCGTCTGCCGAGGTCGCCCGCGAGCTCTACGCGGAAGCGAACAAGCGCGGCTTCAAGTTCATCGACGCCCCCGTCTCCGGCGGCCAGGCCGGCGCCGAGAACGGCGTGCTCACCGTGATGTGCGGCGGCGACGAGGCGGCCTATGCCGGCGCCGAGCCCATCATCGCCGCCTATGCCCGCATGTGCAAAAGGCTCGGGCCTGCCGGTAGCGGCCAGCTCACCAAGATGGTCAACCAGATCTGCATCGCAGGCCTGGTGCAGGGCCTCTCCGAGGGCATTCATTTCGCCAAGAAGAGCGGCCTCGACGTCGCCGCCGTGATCGAGACCATCTCCAAGGGCGCGGCACAGTCCTGGCAGATGGAGAACCGCTACAAGACCATGAACGAGGGCAAGTACGATTTCGGCTTCGCCGTGGAATGGATGCGCAAGGACCTCTCGATCTGCATCGCCGAAGCCCGCCGCAACGGCGCCACCCTCCCCGTCACCGCGCTGGTCGACCAGTTCTATGCCGAGGTCGAAAAGCTCGGCGGCAAGCGGTGGGATACGTCGAGCCTCTTGGCGCGGCTGGAGAAGTGAGGGCTGGCGACCATAATTGGTCTGAGCGCATCCCTCGCGACCCGTCATCCCGAGGTGCTCGCGCAAGCGAGCCTCGAGGGATGAACGGCCCGGCTCTCGCAGCGGGGCCGTCGCCCTTCGAGGCTCGCTCCGCGAGCGCCTCAGGGTGACGGTGATAAAGAGGAGCCCGCTCCGAAAGCGGCCCCTCGCAACCATGCGATTAACCTCCCGTTAACGCAAATTCTTAGCTTCTTAAGGCACCTCTTAAGAATTTGGCGCCAGAGATAGACAATGCAAAAGGCCCGCGCGTTTCGCGGGCGGGATTTGTGTTGTTTGATGAGTGCGCCCGCTGAAAAGCCCGAGGTTGTGCAGCTTCCGGCGGAACCGCCGGCGGCGGCGTCCGCGAGCCATCGGCGGGCCGCGCAGCAACGGGTGCGCGAGGCGCGCGATCGGTTAACGTCGACCAGCGGCACGCGGCCTGCGTTCGACCAGGAGTTGCTGCGGCAATACGCCCAGACCCGCATCTCGGCCTCCTACATCGTGATGCTGCTGGTGGTGTCGACGGGGCTTCTGTTCGGCTTCTGGATGCAGCCGATTCCCGCGGCGGCCTGGACCATCGGCATGCTCTGCATCCATGCCGCCATCATGCGCAACTGCTACCAGTTTCTGGCCGAGCCGCAGACGCCGGCCTCGAACCGCAAATGGCGCACGCGCTTCGTGCTGCTCGACCTGCTCTACGGCCTGTGCTGGATGGCGGTGCTGACCCATCCGGCGCTCGGAATCGTCTCCGACACCGTGATGATGTTCCTGATGCTGCTGGTGATCGCGGTCTCCAGCATGCTCGCCGCCAACCTGCCCGTCGCAGCGCTTGCCGCCACCGTGCCGGTGACGCTCGCGATCGCGCTCAATTTCGTGCTGGCGGGAACGTTCGACAAATATGTGCTGGCCGCGCTTGCGCTCGCCGCCGAAGGCTATTTCGCCCTGCTCGCGCATCGCCTGCATTCGACGACGCTCGCGACACTGGAGGCGCGCGCCGAAAAGGATGCGCTGATCGGCGAGCTCGAGCAGGCCAAGTCGATCTCCGACGAGGCGCGCTATCGCGCGGAAGCGGCCAACGTCGCCAAGTCGCGCTTTCTGGCGCAGATGAGCCATGAGCTGCGTACGCCGCTCAACGCCATCCTCGGATTCTCAGAGGTGATGAAGAGCGAGATCTTCGGCGCGCACGCCGTGCCGGTGTACAAGGAGTACTCCGGCGACATCCATAATTCCGGCGTGCATCTCTTGAACCTGATCAACGAGATCCTCGACCTCTCGCGCATCGAGGCCGGCCGCTACGAGCTCAACGAGGAAGCCGTCGCGCTGGTCAATGTGGTGGCCGACTGCCATCATCTCCTGAAGCTGCGCGCCTCCACCCGCGGCATCACCATCCACGAAATCTTCGAGCAGGGCATGCCCAAGATCTGGGGCGACGAGCGCGCCATCCGCCAGATCGTGCTGAACCTGCTGTCGAACTCGATCAAGTTCACCCCGCAAGGCGGCGAGATCTGGCTCAAGGTCGGCTGGACCGCGTCGGGCGGGCAGTATCTGAGCGTGAAGGACACCGGCTCCGGCATCCCGGAAGACGAGATCCCGATCGTGCTCGCCTCCTTCGGCCAGGGCTCCAACTCGATCAAATCGGCCGAGCAAGGCGCCGGCCTCGGGCTGCCCATCGCCAAGAGCCTGGTCGACATGCATGGCGGCACCTTCACGCTGAAATCCAAGCTGCGCATCGGCACCGAGGTGATCGTCACCTTCCCCCCGGAACGGGTGATGTCGGCGCTGGCGCCGGTGATCGAAGAACCCGCCTTCGACGAGGCGCCGCCGCTTCAGCCCGAGAGCGGCGCGACCGCAACGCCGGAGGAAAGGCGGCGCGTGCGGCACAAGCCGATCATGAGCGCCGGCACCGGAATCTAGATGCGTCACCTTCCTTCATCTGGACCTTGCGCTCGCATGAAAACCACCTTCACTATCATTCCTGATGAGCAAAGAATCGCCGTGCATCGCAGTCTGTATGATCGATCCTGGAAGCGGCCTCTGCTACGGCTGCGGCCGCACGCTGCCGGAGATCGCAAGCTGGCATCGCCTGGACAGCGCCGAGCGGCAGGCCGTGATGGCGACCCTCGCCCAGCGCATGCTGGCCGCGGGGCTCAAGCCATCCGGCGGCGGCAAGGCGGGCTGAGCGGCCGCCTCGCAGGAGGCGCACGATGAGCCGCCTCGTCCTGGTCATGATCATGCTGGCGATGACCGCGGGCGCGGTGGTCGCATACAAGGATCCGGAGCGGGTCGCACGCGCCAGCGAGACGCTGTCCGAGGTGATACGCGAGCGCTCGCTGTCGACGACCCGCGCGGTGCAGATCGCACGCGCCCAGAACGGCGAGTTCGCGCTGCGCGCCAGGATCAACGGCGTGGTCGCCCCCATGGTGGTCGACACCGGCGCGACCTCGGTGGTGCTCACCTACGAAACCGCGCGCGCCGCCGGCCTGCCGCTGGAGCTCTTGGAATACGACGTCGACGTCGAGACCGCCGGCGGCCACACCAAGGCCGCGCGGCTGACGCTGGACCGCCTCGCGATCGGCAAGCTGGTCGAGCGCTCGGTGCCCGCGCTCGTGGTGCCGCACGGACAGATGAAGACCAACCTGCTCGGCATGAGCTTCCTCGACCGTCTCGAAAGCTGGGAGGTGCGGTCCGATCATCTGATGCTGCGCGGGTATCCGTGAACGGGAGCGCACAGCCGATGTTTGCCGGCGCGGCGCAACTCCGCTCAATCCTGCAGCATCAATTGCATCAAGACCAGGTCGAGCCAGCGCTCGAACTTCCGACCGACCGATTTCATATGCCCGACCTCGACGAAACCAAGTCCCGCATGCAGCTTCAGCGAAGCCTCGTTGGTCGCTTCGATCGCCGCGACCATGACATGCTTGTCCATCGCACGTGCCCGGCCGATCAACGCTCCGACCAGCCCGCGGCCGACTCCCGCCCGCCGCGTCGTCCGGGCGACATAGACCGAATGCTCGACCGTATAGCGGTAACCGTCCCACGGCCTGAACGCGCCGAACGAAGCATAGCCCAGCACCTCGCCGTCCTCGACCGCCACCAGCACCGGAAAGGAGCTCTGCCTGCGCTCGGCAAGCCAGGCGAGCCGCGCTTCGAGCCTCGAGGGCCGATCGTTCCAGATCGCGGTCGTATGACGCACGGCATCGTTATAGATTTGCAAGATCCCGAGTGCGTCGGTCTCGGAAGCGTCACGTATGTCCATTGGGTGAATCCGAACTTGCAAACTTGCCTTTGCTCGGCAAGCGGAGAATTATCGCACCGGCCGATCAGCGAACGCAATGAACAAACCAGCTTCCCGCAAACTCTCATATATTGACCGTTTGCCGCTGCCTTCGGCACGCGCATTGCTAGTTGCGCTGGCGCCGACTGATGAGTGAAACGCTGGACAAGACGATCGGCGCCCGCCTGAAAGAGCTGCGGGTCAATGCAGGGCTCAGCCTGAACGAGCTCGCGGCCCGCTCCGGCGTGAGCCGCGCAATGATCGGGCGTATCGAACGCGCCGAGAGCAGCGCCACCGCGGCGCTGCTCGGAAAGCTTTGCGCGGCGCTCGACATCACCCTGAGCGCGGTGATCGGGTTGAGCGACCGGCCACCGGAGCGGCTGTCCCGCAAGGCGGACCAGCCGGTCTGGCGCGATCCGGAGACCGGCTATCGGCGCCGGCACGCATCCGCGCAGAATGCAGCAAGCGGCATCGAGCTCATGGTCGTCGACTTGCCCGCCGGCGCGCGCGTGTCCTACAGCCCCTGGGGGCGGCGCGCCTATACCCAGCAACTGCTGTTGCTCGCGGGGCAACTTACCGTCTTCGTCGGGGAAAAGCGCTTCGATCTTGCTGAGGGCGACTGCCTGGATTTCGACGTCATGCGCCCGGTGTCGTTCGAAAATCCCGGGCGTGCCGCAGCCAACTATATCGTCGTGGTGCGGCATACCTGACGGAACGGCTTGCGCGCAGCCTCACTTCACCTGCCGCTTCTCGAGCTTGCGCGCCAGTGTGCGCCGATGCATGCCGAGGCGGCGCGCGGTCTCGGAGATGTTGAAGTCGGTCTCGATCAGGGTCTGGTGGATGCGCTCCCATTCCAGCGTCTTGATCGAGGTCGGGCGCTCCGCGAGCGCGATCTCGGCATTGCCGTGCGCTTTCTGGAAGGCGGCCTCGATGTCGTCGGTGTTGGACGGCTTGGCCAGATAGTGGCATGCGCCGAGCTTGATGGCTTCGACGGCGGTCGCGATGCTGGCAAAACCGGTCAACACCACGATCAGCATCTCCGGATCGTGGGCATGCAGCGCCTCGACGCAGGCGAGCCCCGACGCGCCGCCAAGCTTGAGGTCGACCACCGCATAGCCGGGCGATTTGTCCTCCAGAACCTCGCGCAGCTCCTCGAGCGAAGCCGTGACGACGACCTCATAGCCGCGGCGCTCGAACGAACGTTTCAGCGTGCGGGCAAAGCCGTCATCGTCCTCCACGATCAGCAGACACCGTTCAGCTTCCAAAGTGGCCTCCAATGGCCAGCGTCGCCAGGGGCAGCGCGAGTTTGATGGTCGCCCCGCGCTTTCGGTGGTTCTCTGCGGTAACGACCCCGCCGAGCTTGCGGATCACGTTGACGACCAGGAACAGGCCGAGCCCGCTCCCCGGGCGGCCCTTGCTGGATTGATAGGGCCGGCCGATCTGCGAAAGAATCTCCGGCGGAAAGCCGGGGCCGCGATCGCTGACGGAGAGCACGAGCGTATCGCCGTCGCGCTCGACCGCGAGTTCGACCCAGTCGCGCGACACTTCCAGCGCATTGTCGAGCACGTTGAAGATCGCCTGCTTCAGGGTGATATCGGACACGATGGTCAGATCGGTGCCGACCGAATTGCGGAACTGCAGGCAGCTCACCGAGCGCGCCTCGCGCCACTCCTCGACCAGCTGCGTGAGAAATGCGGTGATGGTCGTGGGCTCCGAGCCCTCGCCGCGTGCCTGGCCGGCGGAGACGAGAATGCCGGTGACGATCGTCTTGCAGCGCTGCAGCGCGGCCTCCATCTCGGCGAGATCGTCGGCGATCTCCGATTCCGCCGTCAGCGCGGGCATGCGGCGCCAGTCGCTCAGGATCACCGAGAGCGAGGCGAGCGGCGTGCCGAGCTCGTGTGCGGCTCCGGAGGCGAGCAGGCCCATCCGCACGATGTGATCCTGCTCGGCGGCATGCTGGCGCAGTGCTGCGAGATGCGCGTCGCGCTCGCGCAAATTGCGATTGATGCGGGTGACGAAGATCGCCAGCAGCACCGCGTCCAGCATGAAGCCGACGAACATGCCGGCGACATGGAGGCTGAAAGGATCCTCCATGTGATGCGGCAGCTCCAGCGGATGATAGGAAATCGTCAGCCAGCCGAAGCTCAAGCAGCTCAGCGCGACCAGCGACCAGCTCGCGCGGGCATCGAGCAGCACGGCGCCGAGCGTCACCTGCAACAGATAGAGCGAGGTGAAGGGATTGGCCGCGCCGCCGCTCAAATAGAGCTGCATGGTGAGCGCGACGACATCGAGCATCAACGCCAGCAGCAATTCCCGGCTGCCGATCTCGGCGCGGTAGCGGACCCAGATCATGCTCGCGATATTGAGCGTCACCAGCGCGGAGATCACCGCGCCCATGGCGGCGAGCGGCAAGGCGATGCCGAGCCAGAGATCGACGAAGGCGATGGTTGCGATCTGCCCGATCACGGCGGTCCAGCGCAGCTGGATCAGGAGCGCCATGTTCTTGCGGTTGGTGGTATCGCCGGTCGGCGGCGCGGCGCCGGGGTCGAAGCCGGGGCGGTTCGGCACAGACGCGGGCGCGGCCTCTTCGCCCGATGCCGGCGGCCCGGCGGTCTCAGACGGACCTGACGACCTCTTCAGCATCCGGTCCCGCCCTGCGCGCGAGGATGCGGGCGCCGCCCGGCAGCAGGCGGACGACGGCAGCGCCGCCTGCGGCGCGCAGACAAGCGCCGGCAAGCATTATGGCGAGGCCAAACCATGTCAGGGCATAAATCAGGTGGCTGTTGTGAAACGTCACGACCGTCAGCCCGCCCAGCGGATAGCCGCCGGGATTGGGTGTCGCATCGGCATCGATAAAGAACGGAGCGACCCGCGGCAAGCCTCGGGCGGCCGCGATGGCCTCAACATCACGCGAATACCAGCGATTCCCGGCCGGATCATTGCTGCGCAGGAACCCGCCTTTGGGCTCCGTTAACCGTAACAGGCCCGTGATGCTGACCGGAATGGCCGGATTGCCGTCGCGCCGGGTCGCCGGGTCGCGCCGCTCCGGCGGCACGAAGCCGCGGTTGACCAGGACCACGGTGCCGTCCGCCGTCTCGAGCGGCGTCAGCACCCAGAAGCCGGCGCCAGCGTCCGTGACGGCCTTCACCAGCGTCTCGCGGTCATGCAGGAAGCGGCCGGTGACGGTGACGCGGCGGTATTCGTCATCGGCGGCGTTGATTCCAGGCCAAGAGGCGGGCGCCGGCACGGCCTGAGGTGCAGCATGGATGCGCCGTTCGACCCGGTCGATCAGCGCGAGCTTCCAGGTCCGCCGCTCGATCTGCCAGACCCCGAGTGCGATCAGCCCGGCGATGCCGCAGAGCGCCAGCAGCCCAAGCCACGGCGACAGCGGCCTCGCCGGCGCGGCCCTCACGGCATCGTGCCCATCTGGTGGGCCGGCATCATGTTGACATTGAGGTGATGCATGACCCAGAGCGAGCCGGTCATGGCGATCACCACCATGACGATGGTGAAGATCAGCGCCATCATGGTCCAGCCGCCTTCGGAGGAC